>Ga0247733_1000153_pt1 | contig 89320 bp, 113 predicted proteins | sample UWRJL043104R2_FD_180932 | JGI IMG/M metagenome (GOLD analysis project Ga0247733, IMG submission 180932) | Plant litter microbial communities from Arlington Agricultural Research Station in Wisconsin, United States - UWRJ-L043-104R-2 | ecosystem: Environmental > Terrestrial > Plant litter >... | reverse complement strand
CGTGGTTGAACAGAACAGTCTCCTCAAGCTCTTAGGGAGGGTTGAAGCTCCAGGTGTCCTTTGCCAAGGTTGGTGGCGTCGACAGGGGGGGGGGCAGCCCGTACATGTCCCCCCCTTGTAGCCATAAACATCCACACTCTGCAAGCTCCCACCTGAAACGTGATCCCCACAAACCTATTTTCACCGAAACCACGAATTTCTGACGAGCTCCTTAATATCATAGAGCCCGTCCATGTCTCGCTGACCCGGGAAAGTCATAGTTGTTGTGTTTCTGGATACGTTTCTTCGCTTTGGCCAAAACGTGCACAAGTCTTCTTCCAGTGCTGAAGAGCATTCATCGCTCTTAAGGTCCGGCGCCCAACGAAGTGGTTTTTCGCTGGTGGAGGTTTTGGGAGTACGGGAGTGGGCCTTCATCTAAGCATTGCAGATGATCTGTAATGAGTATTGAGATATTATCACCACCGAGTCATTAGAACAGCGTATTCTGAGTCGAGCAACTTGCGGTGTTGGTACATGTAAATTATTCACAAAAGCTAAGACTGTGATTACGAAACAGTCTCCTATACACAACCACACACACCTCCCATCATAACAATCTGACACCTTTTATCTTCACCTCTAACCTCCGATCCCCACCTCCTCGTCCACACTCCGCCTCTCATTTCAACTCCCTGCACTCGACATCGGCAAATCTTCGCCTAGAAGAACTTCCCACTTTTAACATCAGTCGTGCTCTCCAGCACAGTCTCAGACTCCCTGTCCTCCTCCCTACCCGTATACTGCATCCTCAGAATCGGGCGATCGAGCGCATCGAACCGGTGTCCTCGAACGCGTGACAAGATATACAGAGTAGCGATGCGGAGACCGCAAGCGCCAAAGCCCCATAGGAGGCCGCCAAAGGGAGCGGCTACGAATGCGCCTGGGAAACATTAGCCTAGGTCAAAAGATACAATACTGAGAGGAGAAGAGCAGGGGAGAAGAGCAAAGCTTACCAAAAGCGCTCCAATCATTCGCGTACAATCCACTCTCCAGCAAGAGGAGTTTGCTCGCCAACGTCGCATCCCCATCATAATACACCAGTCCGAACAAAAACACGGTGAAGATGCCGCCCAAGCCTCCGACCACGAAGTCAAACCCACGCCACCAGTAGCATTTGTCCGAGAGTCCAATGACGAGGCACGGAACAACCGCCGCGCTCACCAAATCGCTGACCAGGAAAATCTGCAGGATATCCGGGCTTTTGAGCGCGACGACGACGACAGGAACGATGAGAATGACGACGAAAAGGCGGATGACCCAGATGTTGAGCTTGTTCCGGAAGAGGTCGTTGCTGCCTGTGGATATGATGGCGGACTGCAAGCTGTCAAAGGCGGCGGTGGAAAGCGATACGACCATGACGAGCACGATGCCGACGACCCAGGCTGGTAGCTGTCCGAGGAGAAGGAAGAATGAGAGATACCCGTTCTCCGCATCGTCCAGGGGCCAAGCGCCAGACCATGCAGCGAGCAACCCACCGACACCCACGAGCGTGAGAATGATGCAGACGGCAACGCTAGCCAAGCTGACCCCAATCCACAGGTCCTTGTCGGTGCGCGACGCAAACGTGCGCATCCAGAAGCCGGAGAGAAAGAAGTCGTTGGTAAGGATGGCCACGGGGAGGATGTAAATGAGCTGCCAGCCTAGCAGGCTGGAGTTGAGGTAGCCGGATTGCTCGATTAGATTGCGGTCGATGCTGGTTTCGACGCCGACGGAGATGACACCGATGATGATGAGTCCGACTACCATAGCGCCTTGGATGTTGTCCGTGACAAAGGACACTTTGAAGCCTCCGGCCGCTGCGGGGTGTTAGTCCATGTCTGTGAGTAAATGGATATGCCAACTTACATGTGTAGATGGTCGTAATGACACATTCAACAATGACCACGGGTAGACCATCCAGTCCCGTCATAGCCGTGACAATCTGCTGGAGAGCCGAGAGCTCTGCCACCATATAAAGAAAGATGGTAATGAGCGTGCAGATACTCAAGAACAGCCCCGCAACAGTCCCATACCGCTGTCTCGTCCATTCCGTGAGGACGAAACCTTCCGGACACTTACGTCTGATGATCGGCCCGAGATACCCAAAGACCAACAACGGCAACGACGACGAAAGCGCATAGACGATCAAGCCTTGGACTCCAGCAATCGTAGCAATTTGAGGATACGTAAAGAGGATCCCGGATCCGAGAGCTGTTCGTTAAGAACCTATGTCAGCGAACTGTATATTAGAGGGGAGTTAGGGGGAAGTAGCGGCAGCACGTTCCTCACGCAAGTATTATCTTGATCGAGTTCATACGGTACTTCTCAGCGTCGCTTCGACCGGCTTGAACACTCCATTTGCATATGAAGCATCCAAGCGCAGTCTCGGCTCGGCGCCCGCAGTGTAGCCACACAGAAGACCTCCCATAGCACCACTCGTCCTCATCCGCTCACGTGAACAGGGATGAGTAGGGGCTACGGGAGTTCTTCTGTCGAGATCTCAAATACGAACCTGATTGAACACTTCACGAATCACGACGTAAACCTTGCGCTGCATCTCGCAGGGATTCGTCTGTGCTGGGGAACGGCGTACAACGCCGTAATACCGATGCTGCCGCTGCTCTTCACGCCCGAAGCGCTGTCGTACGGATGCACTCACCCGACGCAATGAAGTTGAGAGCCAGCGGGACGCCTGTTAATCGTTAGCTGTTGCACATGGTAACAAGTCACACTATGAAGGTGCAAATGCGGTCATGCAGAGTAACGGCACTCAAGCATCGCAGGCGCACGATGGTTTCCTGACCCTTTTGTGATTTGTTGCTCGAAAGCCAATCTGTCTTGGACTGGTGCCGCAGACGCCATGCAATGTAGCAACCGGTTACACTGTGAATGGTTAGGGGGTTGTCGGCCCCGTAGATCGAGACGGACTCACAGAAATGCACCATAGGTCAGATAGATGATGGCATTGGATGCCTGGGTGGATGGAACGCCCATAGTGGTACAGGGTCAATTACTATCGGGGATATGCAGGTGCAGCGGTGCGACTGCGGGAAGACGGTGGTTTTAAGAGGAGCGCAAATTCCGCCAAAGTTTTGCTTTTCCTTCCCCGCGCCTTGCCCTACAAGGAAGCTACGTCACTAGCGCATTGTGCACAAAATCACTAAGCCGTGGCTGAAGGACGATCGATTTGTCGGTCACATCGTGTCTGATGACAGCGAGAAACTTTAGTAGTCTCGTGTGATGTTGCTTGCTTTTGGTGCCTTTCTTGTGGCCATGGCAACTACCTGGCACTACGACCGCAACGCTGCCCCAAGCGCACACGAAGAGATACGAATGCTAGAACAGATAAAGTAAGAACTAGTATAGAGCTCACATGGAGAGAAGGGTATACGGAGCAGCATGGACAATCTCCACAGACAAGCAAACGTCTAGCAAACGGCGATCCACGAACACGCACAACAACACTGAAGCTCCGTATGCTCCTGAACGCAGTACCATGTCTCCAAAAGGTAAGAAACGCTTCACGCCTCCGCTGTTTCTTCCAAGTCATTCCTCATGCTCTCGTGATGTCGTGTGACCGCCGGGCGACGGCCGCCATCGACGCGCGGGCAGAAGCTGGTGCTATCACGCACAAAAGGCGATTGACTACCACGCATGGCGGTCCCAGTTCGGATCTAGAGCCATCAGTATCCTCTTCCCGACCATATACGCACAGTAATCATGACTAACCCTGTACAAAAGCCGCCAGCACCTTGCTCCCCGTCTGCAGCAGCGGATGGCCGACGACAATCTGCAAGAAGCGCTGCAGGCCCTCTCTCCTGTGCTCGATCACGTCGTCGGAGAAGCGGTTCGTGAGCACCTTGCCCGGCAGCGGCGGTATCGTGACGCGCGCCGACTCGCGCTCGAGGATGTCGCGAAAGGCCTCGAACTCGCTGTAGCGGCGGCGCACCGTGGACGACTTGAGCTTGAACGAGGGGATGTTGGTGCGCATGACGATCTCGTAGGTCGTGTACATGCCGCGGCCGACGCCGTGTGTCATGGGGTTGCGGACCTGCGCATGGGCTTCAGCTGGGGCGCTCTGGGGCGGAGGGGCTGCTGGGTGGGGGTACCTCGATCTCGAGAAAGTTCTCGGGCGGCCCGTAGAGCTCCTCGAAGGATTGCGTGCGGGACTCTGGCAGCGACTGCATCGTGGGCGTGGGTGCGGACAGTGCTGGCGGGGCGGACGATGGCTAGGCGCACGATGGATTGATAGCACGCCGCTGGGGCGGGGCTCCAGCTTCTCGGGCCTGCGAGTCATGTCCGACTTAGTAAGCCTTGGACACGAACCTCACGCGACATTCACGATCCCTTCCCGATTCTTCAATATATGCGTTGTCTATCTTCCAAGTGATTTTTCCTAAGAGACTTGCACTATTCCTATGTGATAAGCTCAAGGTAATGCCCGACCACATCCTTCACCTGCTCCTCAAAGCTCCGGTGCCTAAACCCAAGAAGTCTTTCCGTTTCCGAATTATCAATCTTCAGCGGTATCGAGGAGATATTGCCATTATTCGAGATGACACCGGTCTCTACTGCCTCTGGGAAGTGCCTCGCAACAACATCGAACACATCCTCCCAGCGCGTCCCCTCCACATCCCCCGAGATGAGGAGATAGCCCCGGTTACCAGGCACCTCAGGCTCAAGACTCTTGACGTGAGCCATTGCAACGTCGCGAAGATGCACCGAGAATCCCGGCGTAGGTCCCAAGTCCAGTCCAGTGACAGGCCCAAGAACGACTTTGTTGGTACCGCGAACAGCGTCTGCGGCATTGGTCACAAGCTCGCTTCTCCCAAGCACGTATCCTGGGAATATGTGGACCACGTCGAAGCCGATGGCATCTCTTTCTCGTGACACCCAGGCCTCGGTTTCGTTCAGCGCAGCAATCTTGCCAGCGCTGTATGCATCCCCGGTGCTGTGGTATGGCCCTGGAACCGAAGGCGTCCGACTCTTTTCGTTGAATGTGGTAGCGCTGCCTGACATGAACACATTCTCCGGAACGATCGCTTCAATGGAAGAGGTAATCACCACCCGTCGGATCGAGCCGGTCTTTTTCGCAGCCACTAGAATGTTCAGGGTTCCTTTGATGGCGGGCTCAACGAGAGTCTTTGTGTAAGACTCGCCCGCTGAGTGCCTCTCTTCGATTGGAGATGCTACGTGGATGGCATACGTTGCTCCTTTGATGGCTTCGTCGTATGCTCCGTCCACGAGCAGATCAGGGATAGTCACGAATTCTAGTTTGGGGCCTGGGTTGAGTGCTTTGATGGATGGTATCGATAGGATCTTATCCGCCTTTGCTTGGCTGCGAACAGCAGCTCGCACATGATAGCCAGCTTGAAGAGATTCCACCATGACTCGGGAACCGATGTGGCCGGAGCCTCCCGTGATGAAGACGAGGTTATCCATTGTTAGACTAGTGTGAAGAAAGAGTTGGGTAAAATAGTACGAAGTGTCGCAAAGTGTCAAGTGTCGCTAAGAAGCAAGGAAGGAGACTGCACTGAGCTTTACCTTGCAATTGCCTCTATTTCATAATGAAACTAATGGCAAATGGAAGATTTACAATTCGGCTGACCTGCAGGGCGTACAGGGCGTGCGCTAAGTACCATGTTAGTGGCTGTCGCTACGTCATGCCATGTTGGTCTGACCGATCATGCTGACAAGAACGTTCTCTATTTACTCTACTTATTCTCTCGTGTGATAGTAATTTATCTTAGCCTTAGTCCTTTTCATATAGTTATCAAGAGAATCACATCTACCATATGTATATAAATATCAATGTGAAAGACGAGCAAATTGTGTTCATCAAGCAAAAGGCATTGGCAGAGCATAAGTCACAAATTATAGCGAGACAAGGTTGTATAGATCATGAATCAATTCCTAATACTATAATACATTCGTACTGAGGAGACAGCTATCTGCTCAGACATGAATCATCAACCGTGAAGAGGCAACCTCCACCAAACATGCCGGGATATCAAATCGTTCGTCCATAATGCATCCTTCCATCCATCTCTTAACTCGACCAAGCATTTAGATGCCGGTGGTCTTGTTGCCACCGTAGGTCTTGCTGCCGTCCAAGTCGCTGTCAACGCGGGGGTCGACCTTGTTCAACATGTCCGACTTGTGGGGTCCAGCAGTGTTCTGGGCTGGGCCAGGGCCGCCGCCGAGGGCGGAGTGCTGGCCGGCACCGGCGTGACCCTGGTTGCCGTAGTTGCCGGCATGCTGGGAGTCGATGCGCGGGTCAGCCTTGTTGCCGAGGCGGCTGTCGTGAGGACCGGTGTGGTCTACACCGAACTGCGAGCCGCTGCTGTGTTGGTTGGGGAGCCCAGAGCTTCCGCCCGTCAGACCACCAGTGTTACCGGTCGCGGTGTGGCCGGTTGAACCGATGCCAGAGTGGCCAGTTGAGCCGACGCCAGAGTGGCCAGTCGAACCGATGCCAGAGTGACCAGTTGAACCGACACCAGAGTGACCGGTCGAACCGATGCCAGAGTGGCCGGTTGAGCCAATGCCGGTTGAGCCGACACCTGAGTGGCCGGTCGAGCCGATGCCAGAGTGACCAGTGGAACCGACACCAGAGTGGCCGGTCGAACCAATGCCAGAGTGGCCAGTCGAGCCGACACCAGAGTGACCGGTTGAACCAATGCCAGAGTGGCCAGTTGAGCCGACACCAGAGTGGCCAGTTGAGCCGACACCAGAGTGGCCAGTCGAGCCGATGCCAGAGTGGCCGGTTGAGCCGACGCCAGAGTGGCCAGTCGAACCGATGCCAGGTCCGCTGTTGCCGTAGCCTCCAACGTGGGAGGAGTCAACACGGGGATCAGCCTGGTTGGCCATGCGTGTGTCGTGGGGACCAGTGGGGTCAGAGTGGTGGCCCACAGCGTAGCCTCCAGTTGAAGTGCCGGTCACGCTGCTGTTTTGACCGCCAACACCAGTGCCGTGACGAGCGGCGCCGCTGTTTCCGGCCGGGCCAGGGATAGTGGCATCGACGCGGGGATCGAGCTTGTTCAGCACCTTGCTGTCGTGGGGACCAGTGGGGTCTGAGCTTGAGTTGTGGGTGTTTGAACCAATGCCGCCAGTGGAGTGTGTGTTCGAGCCAATGCCGCCAGTGGAGTGGGTGTTGGAGCCAATGCCACCTGTTGAGTGGGTGTTGGAGCCGAGAGGGCCACCAGAGTGTGTGTTGGAGCCAATTCCACCAGAGTGGGTGTTGGAGCCAATGCCACCAGTGGAGTGAGTGTTGGAGCCAACACCACCGATTCCACCCGTAGAGTGGGTGTTTGAACCGAGGCCACCCGTAGAGTGGGTGTTAGAGCCTAGAGGTCCAGTGGAGTGGGTGTTGGAGCCAATTCCACCAGTAGAGTGGGTGTTGGAGCCGATGCCACCAGTGGAGTGTGTGTTCGAGCCAATGCCACCAGTAGAGTGGGTGTTGGAGCCGAGGGCACCAGTGTTGTGGGTGTCTGGGTGCGAGCTGTGTGTGGTACCAGTGGTGTGTGTACCAGTGGGGTGTGTGCCAGTGGTGTGTGTACCAGTGGTGTGCGTGCCAGTGGTGGTTGTGTCTTTGTCTTTGTGGAGGACGTTCTCGACCTTAGCCTTGACCTTGTCCATCATGCCCGACATAATGTAGATGTGTAAAAGGGGGGTAGTGGGATGTAGTGGGTATAGGTTGGTTGAAGGTAGTGTGTGTATTGGGGTATCAAAGTGTTGAAGTGCTTTGGTGTGATGGAGGAGATTCAACGGCGTCGGGCATGAGGTTTATATACAAAGAGCTTCAGACTCCTCAGCGCCTACGTCATGTTAGCTAAGCTCCATGAGCCATCCGCACGCCCAAGCACGCGTGTGCGGTGAAACTGCGTTCCCGTTCTGCCGCCCCCATGGCCATTCGGTAACTAAGACCGAATGGCTACGACGCAAACAGCCTCCGCATCAATGTCGTCATGGAACCGCTTCCGCAAGGCCCCAATGGAGCAATATCCACGAAACTCGCTGGGCCTGGATCGGTACGGCGAGAAAATTACGCAAGCTTTCAGGCATGCTGTGAAAGAGTGGAAAGCTTGGGGAGCGCGCCACACATACCGACTGTCGTGGCGCTAGCGGGAGCTTCTTCTTGACAGATGGGGCTAGTCCCTGGCCCTATGCAGCTAGCCGCCGTGGATCGAGAGTCCGGCGTGTGGAGATGTGGCCGTGCAAAAGTGGCTTCGGTGCGTCATAGCGGGGAAAACGGAGGGCCATGGGAAACGTAGCTGGCGGCATCGCAGCCTGTTTTGGCCCGATCGAGCGGCTACACGCTGCAAGCCGCCCCTTTAGCCTTGTGCGGCGATCCTGTGGCGGTGAAAACAGGGAAAAGTTGGCTTTTGGAACATCAGCTGAGGGCATGGCGGCATCGCACGCTTCTTGGACTCGCAAGGGCAAGCTTCTTAGGCGCTCTAGAACCACTTTTCGAAGACACGTGTACTGGCAGACGGGCGGGGGCAGATGGATGTTGAGGCTTATGACGTGCCATCGAGATTGGTTACTGTAGAGCAAACAATCGAAATTGAAGCACTTGCAGTTGCAGTGAAAGTACTGGCTCAAGCTGTAAAGCCACATGGCTATTCCAAAGCTCCTGGACCCCCACCTCCTGGCATTACCGGTGATTTATGTCAGATCACCATCATAATGCACACCCTGTGGCTAGTACCGCCGTGGCAGTAGATCTCGGTCCCTTGGAGAATGCGATATTATCGACATGGGCAAATTTGCGGTGCTCCGAATCCCAGGTCTCTGGCACGATGATGGTCGCATGACGTAGCGCAAAGTGGGGCACAACTCACCGTCACAACAAACCTTCTGCAAGCAAACACCAACCTCATCTCCATTTCTCCACGAGTCAGGGCCTGTCGCTCCTACTAAGCTTTCTCCTCGAATCTCCGCCAACTTTGATCCCGAAAACCCAGCTTCGGAGCTACCATGTCGGACCAGGTGAAGCAGGTTGCGTTGGAAGAGTTTGAGCAGGCCAAGGTGCTGGCGAGGGATGCCGTGCGCTCCGCGGCATATCTGTATCCTCTCAAGGTAAGGCCGAATTTCTATGCAACTTGAGCAGCTTTTTGCTGGGTGGAATCGCCGTGACAATCTTTCTGTCTGAGGAGATTCATGGGCAGCAATCCACCCTACTTCTCAGACTACCAGCTATTCTGTGAAGGCCGAAGCACCCGTGCAAAGAATGTAGAACGTAGAATGTAGAACTGACAGAAACCAGGGCATCTATTACTTCTTCACCCACCGCAGCCTATGGCGCCCCCTCGCCCAAAAGCTGGTCCCCACGATCTCCCTCGGCGTCGGCGTAACGGCCTTCATGTTCGCCGTAACCTACGTCCCGCAAGCCGCAGTCCTCTCTCTCGTCAACGGGCCCTTCGCCATCGTGACCACCATCCTGCTCGTCCTCAGCGAAGCCTCCACCATCTTCAACCTCCTCTCCAAGAACTTTCTCATCGATGACGCGCTTATTGACACTTTCGACGGCACGCTTGTGTCCCGCGGCTGCACGCAGCTTGTCGGCACCGAGCGCCAGATCAAGTCGAGCAACGATCCCATTGGCAGGCTGGGCAAGCTTGCGAAGAAGCCGTTTGCAAAGTTCACGCCTCAGGCTATCATTAGGTACTTCTTGTATCTGCCGCTGAACTTGATACCGATTGTGGGCACGGTGCTGTTTGTCATTTTGCAGGGAAGGCGCTTTGGTCCTGCAGCGCATGCGCGATACTTCCAGCTCAAGCAAATGAAGAAGCGGGAGAAGGAGGAGTACATTGACCAGCGCAAGGCGGCGTACACCAGGTATGCGGTGTCCATTATGCTTGTTAGACCACTAGGAGGAATGCTAACACTCGACACAGCTTCGGTGTCCCAGCCGTCCTCCTCGAGCTCGTCCCCCTAGTCGGCATCTTCTTCTCCTTCACCAACACCGTTGGCGCCGCGCTCTGGGCCGCAGATCTGGAGAAGGGCAATGCAGGCGGCCAGAAGGACAGCAACACGGCTCCCAACCTGCGCAACCAAGCGGAGTTGGCCAAGAAGTCGGAGTAGTGAGGACACTCGTTGACCCCACCTTTTCCAGAGCCGCCATATTCTGCACTTCGAAGTCGCTTGATGCTAATCTTTTGCGCACAAGCCAGTGTGTATCTTACGTTCTGCATAACCCGGAAAGGCGCTACACGAGAGAATTCCGGATCGAGCCTTATGTTCGCTATGGGCCAGAGAGGCAGTTTCGATACCCGTGGAAGCCGCCTTGGGCGAAGGGGAGTCGGCTTGGGTGGTGCTGAGTGGGGACGCCATAATGAGAATACAAAAACGGCAGTGCAGCGTACAAGCTCCCAGGGTCTGACATGGCGAGACGGAGAACATATGTATCCTTAGTGTAATACACCGAACCTATTCTATCTCACATCAAGGATGCGGGAGTCGTGATGGTAGGATCTTCGCCGATCCCAAAGAAGTGTTGAAGCATTACTCTATATGCCGGTTGAATATCATGAGCCTCGCGGCAGCCAAAACGCCAGAAGTATGTTACAAGAACTGAACGTCGAAAATACCAATGCTATACGGTCTTCGCATCCTCGACAGCCTCCGAGCCAATCATGTCGCTCCTCTTCGCCGCCCGCTTCTTCAGCACGTTCTCGATGAACGCTTCGCCGGCCTTGTAGCTCGAGCGTACGAGCGGCCCAGAAGCACAGTATAAGAAGCCCAGGTCCAAGGCTCGCTGGCGCCACATCTTAAAGACGTCGGGAGTAACGTATTCGTGGACGGCCATGTGGCGCTTCGTGGGGCGCATGTATTGGCCGAATGTTACTACGTCGACGTCGTTCTTGCGGAGTTCTGTAAGATGTTAGTGTCTTGATGTTGTACAGGGTGTATAGTGATGGAGACGCACCCTTCAGCGCATGCCACAATTGATCCTCCGTCTCGCCCAGGCCGAGCATTATGCTCGTCTTGGTGATAAGCCCCGGTTGGGTCTCCTTTGCCATCTTGAGCACGTCCAGACTCTGCCTGAACTTTGCCCTCCGATCTCTCACAGCAGGTGTAAGTGCCTCGACAGTCTCGATGTTGTGCGCGTAGACGTCGAGTCCGCTAAGTGCGACTACCTTGACCATCTCCATATCGCCCGCATAGTCGCCCGTCAATGCCTCAACCAGCATCTGCGGCGCCTTCTGCTTGATCTTCATGATCGTCTCTGCGAAATGCCTCGCACCACCATCCGCAAGATCATCGCGGTCTACAGAAGTGAGCACGACGTAGCCGAGACCCCATCGCTTCAATGCTTCCGCCGTGTTCTCCGGTTCGTGGGGATCGAGTGGTGGTGGCGCGTTGGAAGTCTTGACCGAGCAGAATCGGCAGCCTCGTGTACATGTGTCGCCCATAAGCATAATAGTCGCCGTCGCCGCACTCTTGTTGCTTCCTCCCCAGCAGTCTGAAATATTTGGGCACTTGGCCTCTTCGCACACGGTATGCAGGTTCAACCCCCTCAGATCCTTCTTGATCTTCTTGTAGTTGTCGTTTACAGGAATAGGTGTCTTGAGCCATTCTGGCAATCGTGTGATGGTCCTCTTGCGGCCTTCGGGGCCGACAGTCGCGGTTTTGATCTCGTAGGCTTCGGCGGGCGAGAGGGGTGCATTCGGGGAGACAAACTCATTGAAGGAGGGACCGGTGTTGAGCTTATCGCGGAATGTTGTTGTCGGTTTCGAAGGCTGTGATGTTGATGACTGGGGTGATTCTATGGTTGTGGCGAATGTGCGGGCGCATGGCGATGTCTGGGTTCGCGATCGTGGGATGGTTTGGCGCGCTGACTGCGAGAAGAGACACCGTGTTCGGGAGATGGAAGCCATGCTGTGTGCGTGTTGGAGAGGAAACCCGAGGAGAGCGTGTGTGTTGAGGCAAAAGTTATTGACGACCGTGCAATCCCGCGTTTGGCCGCACCCAAAAGGTCGAACTTTCCCCGTCGCTCGCGCTTGCTGACTAAGAGCGCCTCGTGCAAACACGCCAAACAGCAGCCCACACCGAAGCATCCCTGCATCCGCCGAACGAGGGACAGCCACAACGTCGCCAATTCACCGCGACACGCATCCCCGCCGGACCACCTCTCTCTCTTCTCCGCACGGCTCGCTACCAACTCCTTTCGATTGATCTCACTACCTGGACCACGGCCACCCCACATACGCAGAAAGGCCACGTTTAGCGGAGGAACAGTGGGATAATATACAACATTGAGGGCGGCTCGCGGAGAGAGCTATACATCGGGCACAATGGACAAGAAGAATGAGGATGTCGGTGGAGTGGCACAGATTGACAAGACGTCAGTCTTTCAAGAGGGTAAGCTCCAGGCCTGTTCTTTGGGGGGAGCTGGTGGTCGTTGTCATTAGACGGGGAAGCTGACATGGATGCGTAGCCCGAGTATTCAGCGCAAGCCCTATATCGCCGCGGAAATGCAGAGTGGTATGTTGCGCGAAGCACCGTACAAGTTCTAGAGAGTCTAACGTCGTCGATAGATCTTGACCAAGCTGGCACTGTTGCTCTCCACCGGCGAGAACTGGGGACGACAGGAGGCTACAACCCTCTTCTTTGGCAGTACGTCTGCGCAAGCTGCCGCCGCATATCCAAATACTGAATGCATACAGTCTCGAAGCTTTTCCAGAACAAGGATCCCTCTCTCCGCCAGATGGTGTACCTCGTTATAAAGGAGCTCGCGGGCTCCGCCGACGACGTGATCATGGTCACCGCCTCTATAATGAAGGATGTATCCGTTGGCAGCGAGGTCGTCTACCGTCCTAACGCCATCCGCGCCCTGTGCCGAGTCATTGACGCCTCTACCGTACAAGCGATCGAACGTCTCGTCAAGACATGCATAGTCGATAAAAACCCCTCCGTCTCCTCGGCCGCGCTTGTTTCCTCATATCACCTTCTTCCCATCGCAAAGGACGTAGTTAGGAGATGGCAGTCCGAGGCCGCAGAGGCAGCAGTCGGTGGAAAGTCTGGAGGTGGCTTCTTGGGCGGATTCGGTGGAAGCTCGCAAAGTGCGCTCCAGGCGAGCACCAACTACATGACACAGTACCATGCCATTGGATTGCTATACCAGATGAGGTCTGGCGACAGAATGAGTCTGGTTAAGATGGTACAGCAATACTCTGCAGCCGGCGTAGTCAAGAGCCCCGCTGCGACAGTGCTGCTGGTCAGGTTAGCCACGAAGCTTGCGGAGGAGGATTCAAATCTGCGAAAGGTAGGACCACGAATACCTCCATCTTCTGCCGTGCTAACCGAATGTGTAGCCCATGATGCAGCTGCTCGACGGCTGGTTGCGCCACAAGTCCGAAATGGTCAACTTCGAGGCGGCAAAGGCCATCTGCGATATGCGCGATGTCACCGACGCGGAACTTGTTCAGGCCGTCCACGTTCTCCAGCTCTTCCTCACCTCTCCTCGCGCCGTCACCAAGTTTGCTGCTCTGAGGATACTATCTACTATGGCGTCCTTCAAGCCCGATGCTGTTCGATCTTGCAACCAGGACATCGAATCGCTCATCACCAACTCCAACCGTAGCATCGCCACCTTCGCCATTACCACCCTCCTCAAGACCGGCAACGAATCTTCAGTTGACAGGCTAATGAAGCAGATTACCGGATTCATGGCTGAGATCACGGACGAGTTCAAGGTCACCATCGTTGAAGCCGTCCGCACGCTGGCGCTCAAGTTCAAGGCGAAGCAGTCTGGATTCTTAGCATTCCTCAGCGGTATTCTACGTGACGAGGGCGGCTACGAATTTAAGCGTTCCGTAGTCGAGGCCATCATGGATCTGATCCGTTTTGTACCAGAGGCGAAGGAGGACGCGCTCGCCACTCTCTGCGAGTTCATCGAGGATTGCGAATTCACAAAGCTCGCCGTTCGCATATTGTTCGTGCTCGGAAGGGAAGGACCCTCAACGGCACACCCAACCAAGTACATTCGATACATTTACAACCGTGTTGTGCTCGAGAACGCCATCGTCCGAGCTGCTGCTACCTCTGCTTTGGCCAAATTCGGCGTCGGCCAGAAAGACCCGGAGATCAAGAAGTCTGTTCATGTTCTACTCACCAGGTGTCTCGACGACGTTGACGATGAGGTCCGCGATCGCGCTGCGCTGAACCTCCGGCTGATGGATCAAGGCGATGACGATCTAGCCATCAGCTTCATTCGCAACGACTCCATGTTTTCACTACCCGTGCTTGAGCACCAGCTAGCCTTGTACGTCAGCTCCGACTCGCGGGACACATTTGAGAACGCTTTCGACATCTCCAAGATTCCTACAGTATCTCGGGAACAAGCCGATGCAGCGGACCTCACAAAGAAGACCGAAGGCTCAACACCTACGCTCAAGGCTCCGAGCGCAGTCAAGGCTCCGGCGAAGTCAGGCGCCGAGGCAGCTGCTTCGGCGACAGCGGATGCGCAAAAGTACGCGGAGCAGCTACAGAAAATCCCCGAGCTTGCAGCACACGGTGCAGTCCTCAAGTCCAGCTCACCGGTGGAGCTCACGGAACCGGAGACGGAGTACGTTGTATCAGCCATCAAGCACATCTTCAAGGACCACGTCGTCATCCAATACGAGGTCAAAAACACTCTTCCGGACACCGTTCTGTTGGATGTGGAGATGGTTGTTTCGCCAGAAGACGATGGCGATGTTCAGCTAGAAGAGGAGTTCATCATTCCGGCGCCCAAGTTGCCCACAAACGAGCCAGGCACCATATACGTTTCGTTCAAGCGTTTGGAAACCGAGTCCTTGTTCATCGCGACATCTTTCACAAATATCCTCAAGTTCACAAGCAAGGAGATTGATCCCAGCACGAATGAGCCCGAAGATGGCGACGGATACGCCGACGAGTACCAGATTGAGGATTTGGATTTGAACGGTGCGGACTACGTCGTTCCTGCGTACGCGGGAAGCTTCGACAACGTGTGGGAGCAGTCGAATGGCGAAGCAGCTACAGAGACGCTGCAATTGAGCAACATGAAGAGCATAGCTGGTAAGTTTGACTTTGTGATGTGCTGTGGACAGTCGCTAATAGTATAATAGATGCGACCGAACAACTCATCAAAGCCCTGTCCCTTCAACCCCTCGAAGGCACAGACGTCCCTCTGTCGAACTCGACGCACACACTCAAGATGTACGGCAAGACCATCACAGGGGGCAAGGTGGCGGCTATGGTGCGGATGGCATTCAGCGCGAAGACGGGCGTGACGATGAAGATCGAGGCGCGGAGTGAGGAAGAGGGTGTTGCGCCGCTTGTGATTGGGAGTGTGGCGTAGACTGCGCTCTGGCTTTTTGTGGGTTGTTTGATTGAGGAGCAGTTTCATGAGCGATGAGCTTTAGGTTTGGTCCTCTCTTGCGCATGCGCGGTGTGTGAGCTGGACACGCTGGTTAGATTAGTGCTAGCAAAAGGAATTCTGAATGTTGACATCAGTTCGGACATTGTTTGGTGGACTTGAGATATTTCGTGAGATTGCGCGGGAGGTAGAAATAACGACTGGAGGTGCTTGTGATGGGCTATGAATAGGGTACACCGTCACAGTGTTTAAGGTCCAAATGCGTTGCAATTGCGAGTATTGTAAAATACCGGACTAAACAATGTGTTCTGAGCCCCCTTTCTAGCTTAGCTTAGCCGATTTGTACTTGATCTCAAGCAGTTTGTGGTAGAAGAAGGCGGGATCAATTTGGTATGAGTGTACAAATGCATGAGTTCAGCCGTGATGTATTGGTTTTGAAAATGTGCATCCGTTGTCTTTCTTTCGTTGAGAGCGAATTGTGTAATCCTGTGTATAAATCTTGCTGGCTCTTTCAAATGTACGAGGGTATGGAGTGTATGATTTTACTTGCCATGTATATGGATATGTTGAGGGTGTGAGTTTATTGTCTAGCTGCGGGAAATGTGGATTGTGGGTTTTCAGCTCTTGTTCTGAGGTAGAACGTAAAGAAAAAATTCTGGACAAAAGCTTTACTTACGAACAAGCTCAGTAACACGCAAGACTTATGGCTGATCAAATACCATATCCTCCAATTAACACACGAATCAGCAGCCTTGCTCTTCTGAAGCGGACGTCAACTTTCTCCCGCGGAGGCCTTCAAGCAAACGCGCAACGCTCCACAAGAGTCACCAAGTCATCCTTTAGTAGGCTGAGTCTCTGCCGAGAAAAGGTTTGCTATCCCTTCGCCCATTCTTCTACTGTCCAAAACTTAGTTATCCCGACGCAATCTCACTCTCAACCATGAAATGCCTGGCCCCTCACTTCCTCCGGCAGAGATCCCCTCGCAAGCGAGGAAGGCGAGGAAAGGGCCAGCAGACCACCCGCAGGAAGCTCAAACCTCACTATCAGCAATTGCTCCCATTCCTCGGTCCACTCTCCAGGCGTTCACAGCCTACGTTGTTCGAAGATGGCCCTCTTGTCTGGTAATCATACCGGATAACCGTCATACTTGGTGATGGGGTCAGAAGCCTGCGTCATGTGTTCGATGGTTTGGTGGAAGCTGGCGGGTAGATGGCAAGGCTGTGGATATGGCACTTCTGGAACTTTGGGCTCGTGGCTAGGGATGGCGGGGTTATGGTGTGAGCATGCTGGACATGGTACAAGGACTGCGCTCCTTGGAGTGCAGCTACCTGCTTTATACCTTCCCATACCGAACTTGTGTGCGACGACGAGCCTTCAAGAACCACGGTAAAAGCTTCAGACGGCATGACCGAATACAAGGTATTAGCTTCCTGAATCCACGGAGCGAGGGATTTTAGAACGCATCCCAAGGAGGTACCTGCGTGGTACAAGTGCTCTGGATTCGACCCATCTACCCAATCCGGATCATCGAACGCTGCAGTCCGGATCTTCGACCATCCTAGAGGGTAAATATTGCTCCAAAGACCGATTCGCCGTTCGATGCGAAGCCTTGGATTCTCCTTGCACAACGACACGAGACCTAGCGCGTGGGACTGTGGATTGGATACTGACTTGAGGTCCTCGCGAAGAACTAAGCGGCGCATCTGCAAACGTGCGTCAAGATAGAATCGAGACTAGAGATGGGGCATGTGGCGGTTTATATGTTGTTCAACGTTGGGAGAGCGGAGGCATCAGTGTCACGTGCTTGGGTGCCTGCTACCAAGTCGACATGGAGCTCTAAGAACGAGGTCAACCTTGAAACCACCACTGTGAATGAATATACAGAGCCAGAGTATTCAAGAGCTGCTCTCAACAATACTTTCTACCATTGGAGGTTGTTCAGGAAGCCAACCGCCTCGCCTCGCGCCTAGCCGTTGCTACCATCTGATCAATTCACTGTCCAACGCAGCATCACGTTCGACGGGAGCATGATACGTAGAAGATGTCTTCTGCAGCAGTTTAGTGGTCAGAACACAAGTCAACACAAGCTCGTCGCCCCCTTCCACGAATACGAAAGAATAGCAAGCCAACCACGAGCGATCCCAAGCCATACCAGCCGAGAAGAAGAACCACAGCCCCCCAGCGCAAGCTCCACCAACTGCACACGCTGACACGATCCCAGCACTCCCCCCTCCACGAAGCCCAAGAAATCATCAAGAGTGACATCTCCCGCCACAGACCCACACCACACCTACCCAGCACCCCACGCCATCCCCATACTCCCCAATTACGCAACCAAGCGCCGTCTCCCCGCCACCTTGCCACCGTCACCGCGCAGTGTGCCCAAGCCCATGCATCCAGGCCCTTGCGGTAAACGCGCACACGACCATAACTGCTGATGACGCCGCGTGGGGAGGGAGCCTCATGGTCTACACCCCGGGGTAAGACTAGTCCAGAAGATCCAATATCGCTCACGTCAGAGAGAGAGAGAGGCGATCATACATGTCACCGTGTCAATCCCCCAAGTCCGCGGACGTCAGCAGCACCAGCAGCAACGAGGAAGGTGGCGGGCGAAACGATGCAGGAGATCTTCGACCATTGCAGGACGAGTGTCTCGAATTCCACACACCCATTACTGTAATAACCAAGCCCAGCGGACAGTGACATCCGCAGCACTCGCTCCGACGCACGCACGTCTCAAGAGTCTCAAATAAACCACCACGTGAGCGCACCGGGTCCGCCCCACCCGACCAATCACAGCCCCGCATTCCACACGTGAAGCAAAAACTCTTCATCCCGCATCCCATCCACCTTCCCTTCCCTTCCATTGCACGACCCCCACCAGGCTAAAGACGCAAGCCACCGCCTCATCGCATTGCTCTAGATCCACATATGCAGGGACTAGGCAGATCCCAGGTTGAAATCCCGCGTTGGTGGGCGCTAATGTACCGAGAATCGTATGCGTGAAATACCGCGGCAGCCGGAAGGAGACGGAGGAACATTTCTCAGTGTTGAAGGCCGCAAGATTCAGGGGTAAAGTGGTCTAGCTTGAAGATGCGAGCAAACTCTGAATTGGCGGAAGGGATTGTGAACAGGTGGTGGAGCTATTATGGGACCCGTAAGATTGACAATGATACGACTTTGAGGGACTAGACTCTTCAAGTAGCGTTCTCCCGAGAAGCCGCATTGTCCTGCATCGTCGGCGAGGCCGTCTGGCTGTTGAGCGGCGACCCTGCCGAGCTGCTTTGCCTGAGTGCGGCCAGTTCCTTCCGAAGTGCGTCCATCTCTTGGTCTTTTTGGGCAAGCAGTTTGTCCTTGTCGGAAACCTCTTGTTGGAGCTCTCTGATGTAACCGATCGCGCTTTCGACCTTGGCGGCCTTGGAGTTGTTGGATTGAATGCTGTTTTCTGGACTCTTTCCCTCTTTCTCTTTGACCTGTTGCGCGAACGGGAGGAGTTGCTGCATTTCCTGCAGGGCCGTGTTGATCCGATTGCGGCGACCTTGCTCGGCAATCTTGTGAGATGTGCGTTTGGACGTGAGATTCGTCGAGAGTGAGGTTGGGTAGATCACACCAGGGACGGTAGTGCCATCGAGAATGTTCTGGTAGTTGGATTTGGATGCGAGCAGGAGTGCATGTGTGTCACTAGCGACCCCTGATATATGTTAGACTGGGCTTCTTGTTGTCTTGATGATATGACTTACCACCTTGGCCACCTTCGGGGAGAAGAGGTTTTATACTAGGCGAGATCTTCGGCCGCAGTGCTGGGCTAACGAGATTCGAGCTCACGCTGTTCCTCTTCTTCATACCCCGACCTGCCGTGTAGTCTCCTTTCCTGTTCATTGCGCCAAAGGCTGGGCTGGTGGGTGTGGAAACGGCACTGAGCATAGGGCTGGGCTGCAGAGGGCTGGGTCTGCCTGAGTGGGCTGTTGGGCCTGATGGGGTACTCAGGGCTCCTAGTTTGGGTGTCTTGCGCGCAGACAATCGAGGCGTGCCCTCGCCATTCTGAACAGCAGTGTCGAGGCGTGATAGGGGCGGTTTCTCCAACGTTGCCTCCGGTAATGTGAGATCGTCTAGTGTGGGCAAGGCATCCGGAATGCTGAAGGTGGGTGACGGGTGGATGCGCATCAGTGACGCAGGTGTGGCGGGTGCAACTCCTTGGCCGGAAACATGTTGCCTCTGCGCGAGCATGGCGGGAGACTGCGTTACAGATCCTGGCTTCGGTGGGGGGCCCATCTCGCAAAGAGGTTCAGGGGAGATGGAGTCGGCCATGGAGCTCCCGCGGCTGCGATGCATGTCCGCACCATTGGAGGTAGGATAGCCATGTGCCTGGTCCAACAGGTCACTGACCTCCTTGGGCGGGATAAGGGAAGCAACGGTCGCTTTCCGTCGGCCTGGTTTCACAATAGGGGACTGCCGTATGCGTGCGGGGGTAGCGGATGACCGTGGGGCGCTCCTCTTGTTTGCGCTTCGCAGCTTCCTGCCTTGCTCCTGTTGGGCCATGGCGGATTCGTCCAGCATATCCATGTCGACATCGTTGGGCGATGCGCCGGCGGAGCTTCCAGAGGTGCCGTACTGGCTGGAGTAGGCTGCCCCGTGGGAATGGTTCTGGGCGGTAAGAGCGGGCGAAGTAAGCGGGCTAAAGTATGCGCCTGGCACTGTAGTCATGTCCTGCACGCGAAAGCGAGCCTCATGGGGGGTGACTGCGGGCGAGACGAGTGGGGTGAAGGTCTACACGGAGGTCAGTCTTAGCACAGAGGGCTTGTTCGCTGGCAACGCACCGTGTCGCCTTTGCGCACCTGATAGCGCTGGTCGAACATGGCCTGCTGCGCATCCATCTGCTGCATATAGCGGGCCGAGTCCGGGTGCATTTCGATGCTGTTGGGCGTCGGCGGGACTGGGCCATGCGGGCGATAGGCGTGCTCATGGGGCTGGCTGAACGCGGGCGAGTTTTGCATATAGGGCGGCATGCTGAAGTCGAAATAATTGCCCGGCTGCGACATGGCGTGGCCGTTCATATCGTGTTGCTGCTGCTGTGCGCCCGACTGCCCATTACGCTGCTCCTGCGACATGTTGGGGCTGAAGGGGTTGTGCAAGTGCTGGACGTCCAGTTCGTCGGCCAGCTGGCCGAGCTGCTGGTTGGTGTCGTTGGCGGTGCCATTGCTGTTGCCGTAGCCAAAGTCGAGGTCGATGTTGCCTTCGAAGGACTCAAAGTCGAGGAGGCTGAAATCATGTTGGTCTGGCGCACCCAGGGCGTCGAATTGCTCGGCGCTGGACCATGCTGGAGGCACGCCGGTGTCTTGCATCGTATGCAGAGCCTTGCGAATGATGGCGACCGTGGATGTTGGCGGGGGGCCCGTGGGGAATGTCAATTTTCGCAGCGCGTCGCGATGGTGGTGGTGGTGGGGCTGCTAGCGGAACGGGTCCGGTTGTGTCGAGTGGGCGTAGATAAGGATGGCGGATGGCGCAAGCGCGCAGGTATGGGGCAGGGCAGCGCAACGGTGAGGCCGCCGAGTATGCGCTCTTCTCCTGTGGCCGCGGAGAGAGGAGGGTACGTCAAGGCTCAGCCGCGGTGGAAAGAAAGGCGAAGGTGGATCGGACAGACCCCGGCCTGCACCCCACGAACTTAGCAACGATAAGAGGCCAAGAGGCCAAAACACCCACGTCCCGCTCACCTCTCACCTGGCCGCATCACAGGACGGGAGTTTGGTGGCGTGTGGCGTGTGGCGCCTGGGGGATCCGGGGTTGGGGCCAGCACGGCAGCGCGGTATTGCGCGAAGAGGCGCTTCTGCGGCAGCGCAGGCAAAGACAACTGTGTCGGATTCCGCATCGTCAGCCAGAGCACGCGCGACATGGCGCCGGAGAAGCAGATTGATACCTAGCCTAGCGTAGTCGCCTTTCTCATGCGCAGACGAAATGGGACTAGTCCCCAGCGGTCTCCCGAACGGGCAGTCCCTGACCACGGCCCAAAGGTAGGTAGGTACACCTGCTCGCGGCCGACGTGCCTTTCCCGTGACGCGGTGCGAGCATGCTGCCAACCGTCACCGTGTACCTGTGTACTGCCACGCCTCTCGCACGTCGTCGTTGACATACGCCTCCGACTCCACCCTCTTCATCACGGCCCTTGCAGCCCTCACTCGCACGCTGGGCCAATCAGCCGCGCGCCCGCACATCCAACGCTCCGTGCCGGGAGGCCACATGCAGTACCTCGAGCAGTACCGCGAGCTGCACACGGGCCGTCGTTCGTTGGTGTTGGCACTGGCACTGGCACCTCTGTTTGCTTTTGACACGCTTGCAGCATTCATGCCATCTGCATGCATTCACCACATGCGTGTGCGTCTCTACGCGTCCCGCGGCAATCTCGCCTACGTGTCGTATGGAAGCGCACCCTCTGCCCTTCGGCTTCGCCCGCCATCCTCTCTTGGGCATCGTGGGTGGGAAGCCGTCGGCAGGAAGCGCCCGGCACGCAACATCACCAAGAGCAGCACGTTGATCGCGTGAGGAGCGTGAGAACAGGAAAGCATCTCGATTGGAAACAGCTTTTTCTCAGAGCAACACCTGCCAAGGCGACAGCCCGACAACTAAACACGCGCCCCAATCCCGCCGCGCTGCACATACATCGCTGGGCGCGTCCCTTCTCCGTAATTTACACATTTCTGAAAGTACATGGTGCGTCCAAATGACCCCAGGACTACCACCATGGGTATTATCGCCCCTCCTCCAAAACAGGTATATGAAAGACTTTGCCGTAATGGCTCCGCATGAACGCCGTTGCTGACATGACACTCGCGACCCTCTCTCGTTACATTACAATACAGCAGCCGTTGCTCTGTTGCGGGGCGTAGGGGTCGTCGCGACGGTCAATCTGTGGTGTGGTCAGTCTCGTTGATCGCGGCCTAGGGCTGTGGTACGCACCGTCCCCCATCGTGAAGGCACCATCCAGTCCTTGGGCTCCTTGTCCGTAAAGGCAATCAAGCTGTGCGCGCGTCAGTCCAAAGATGCCATCGAGTGCGAGTCGGCGGGCCTACTCTATTGCGGCTTCCGAGACGGGTATCCGGCGGCGCTCGAGATCCTCGCGCAGGCGCTGGTTGAGCTCGGTGAGACGGCGCAGCTTCAGCTCGGCCATGCTCTGCTTCTTGCTCTTGCCGTCGCCGCCGGTGCGGATCTCGTAGGGTGCTGCGGCCATCATGGTGGCAGCGGGCGTCGTGTGCGACGAGTCGTGGTGGACGGGAGCGGTGTTGAAGAGAACGGACGTAGGGTCTGGAGAGTGTTAGGAGCGAGGTGCGATGATGCGCTGTCTGCCCGTGATGGTGCGACGTGCCTGGGGTTGCGGCGGGCGGCGTTGCCAAAGAGTGGAGAGCGGAGAGTGACAGGCAGCGGGCGGAGGAAAAGGAGCGGCGGCGTGGGTCGAGGGCGAGCCTGGCGGACCGGCGACGACTGCAGGCTGCGGCTGCAAGGTGCGATACACACTGGGGCGATGGGTGCTGGCGGGCGCGGGATGGGCGAGGCGGCTCTCCGTGCTGCTCAGGAGAGGTTGGAGTGAAGGTTCGGGCGCCCTGGGTGTCGGTAAGACGAGACTAGGCCGCATCCAGCAGCGATCAAGGCTCACGGCGCGCCCGCTCCTCCGCTCCATGCAATTCTGCCACACCGCCCAAGCAACGACCGGCCAGGCGCTGCGTCACTGGGCACAGCAGACAGATCTCGTAACCAGACCGCGCGGGCACGGCAAGCCGTCACGGCGCGCTGCATTTGATGGCCGCCCGTCCCCGCGCTCGATGATGAAGAGGGCGCGCCGACGCCTCACGCTTCCTGCTGGCGGGGCGGACCCGTGACCCGCTGCGCTGACTAAGGACTTGAAAATCGTGTGTGGGCCCACACTCACCATTTCCATCATCGACACAGCCGTGAGCCTCTGCATCAACCCCCCGAGCTACGCGTGCGAAGAAGCCCATAGCAGCCCCGCAGACGGATCAGCGATCCAAATCTGCCCAGCATGGCGCCGCCGCCGCACAGCAAGCCCGAGAATACTCTGTGCGTGGGCCCCCTTGGGAGTCGCCATGTCCATTGTCCTGCTAACACTTTGCCAGCAAACGCGCCCAGGAGCTCATCGGCGTACAGCAGCCCCAGGCCGCGCTGTCGCTCCTCCACGAACATGTCACCAACAAGCGGACCCGGAACAGCCCCATCGCCTCCATCGAGCCGGTGATGCTCCTCTTCGTCGAACTGAGCGTCGACCTCCGAAAGGGCAAGCTCGCCAAGGATGGCCTCTACCAGTACAAGAACACGGCGCAGAACACCAATGTTGGCACGATTGAGGTATGCACGCAGGATGAAGGACGATGGGTCGTGGGCCACCCGGCTAACATACGGACAGCTCGTTTTCAAAAAGTTCATCGAACTGGCCGAGCAAAAGGTCACCGAAGCGCAAGCCAAGGCCGACGACGTGCAAGCCTCGCTCGAGGACCCCTCCACTACACAGAACGTCGACGATCTCGAGGCCTCGGAGACGCCTGAGTCGATTCTGCTATCAACCGTTTCTGGCGAGCAGTCGCGCGACCGCACCGACCGGGCCATCGTTACGCCATGGCTCAAGTTTCTCTGGGAGACATACCGCACAGTCCTGGACATTTTCAAGAACAACGCCCGGCTGGAGATCATGTACCAGTCCACTGCTCACCAGGCCTTCCAGTTCTGCTCCAAGTACGCCCGCAAGACCGAGTTCCGCCGCCTCTGCGAGCTTCTCCGAAACCATTTGCAAAATGCGGCCAAATTCTCCTCCCAGATGCACGCTATCAACTTGTCAGACCCGGACACCCTACAGCGTCATCTCGACACTCGTTTCCAGCAGTTGAACGTAGCGGTCGAGCTTGAGCTGTGGCAAGAGGCCTTCAGAAGTGTCGAGGACATCCACACGCTTCTGAGCTTGAGCAAGCGCCCGGCCAAGAACATCATGATGGCCAACTACTTCGAGAAGCTCACCCGCATCTTTTTGGTCAGCGAGAACTACTTGTTCCACGCCGCAGCCTGGAGCCGGTACTACAACCTTCTGCGACAGTCTGCTGCCGCCGTGGCCTCTGGCCACAGCTCCAAGAAGGACAACCCCGCCGTCACCGAGACGGACATGACCAAAGCTGCATCTTTCGTGCTCCTCTCTGCCCTTTCCATCCCCGTCATTAGCACTTCGCGTTCACGCGGTGCGCTAATGAATGTGGATCAGGCCCGGTCAAACAAGAACACCCGTCTCACCAACCTTCTCGGAATGTCGCAAGCACCCACACGTGCTATTCTGTTCAAGGATGCCCTCAGCAAGGGACTTTTGCGGCGAGCGCGCCCCGAGATTCGGGATCTTTACAACATTCTCGAGGTGGACTTCCATCCGCTCTCCATCTGCAAGAAGATATCACCCATTCTTGCTAAGATTGGCGCTGATGAGGAGATGGAGAAATATGTCGGCCCCCTTCAACAGGTCATCCTTACTCGCCTCTTCCAGCAGCTGTCTCAGGTGTACGACTCCGTGGAGATCAAGTTCGTGCTCGATCTTGCCCAGTTCCCCGACCCCTTCCAGGTCACCAGCGGCACTATCGAGAAGTTCATCATGAACGGCTGCAAAAAGGGCGACCTGGCGATCCGCATCGACCATGCCGCTGGTGTTCTCACCTTCGATTCCGATGTCTTTTCCTCCGCCAAAGCCATGCACTCGGGCCCCGGTGCTGGTTCCGCGGAGAGTGAGACTCGGTCCGTCCAACGTCTTCAGAGCACACCCGCCGAGATTGTGCGCTCGCAGCTCACGCGCCTCGCCAAGTCTCTATTCGTCACCTGTCAGTATGTCGACCCGAGCTTCAATGCCGAGCGGATACGGGCCAAGGAGGCTGCTCTTCTCCGTACCAAGGAGGGCGCCGAAGCAGAGCATCAAGAAACGCTTGCTCGCCGTGACATCATTTCACAAAAGAAGGAGGCTGCACTCAAGGCGCAACAGGCGAAGGAGAGCGAGGAGCAGACCAAGCGACTCCTCCGCATTCAGCAAGCCAAGGAGGAAGAAAGCCGCCGTCTGGCTGAGGAGCAGAAATCGCGTGCCGCCCAGCGCCTGAAGCAGGAGCAAGAACGCGTGCAGCGTGAGGAAATCGAGAAGCAGCTCAAGGAGTTGAGAGAAGGCATGAAGGTCGACATTGAAATCCCGGATGATATCACGGACCTAGACTCTGGACGCATTCGCGCCATGAAGCTGGCCGCGCTCGAGAAGGAGAAGAACCAGCTCGGCGAGCAACTGCGCATTGCAGGCAAGAGGATCGACCATCTCGAGCGTGCTTACCGGAAGGAGGAAGTGAAGCATCTGAAGGACGACTACGAGCGACAGATGAAGGAAGACGAGGTAGCGTACGCCAAGGCCAAGGCCGAGGAGCTCCGGGAAGCCGAGCAGAAGCACAAGGAAGATGTTGCTTTGAAGCATCGTCTATCCAGGCTAGTACCAACCTACCAGCAGTTTGTGACGGATGTCAAGCAAAACCGCAGGGCCGAGTTCGAGAAGCGAAGCAAGATCGCACAGAAGGAGCTGGAGCAGAAGAAGGCGAAGCGCGTGCAAGAGATCAAAGAACAGCGGGCCAAGGAGAAGCGAGAGCAGGAAGAGGCCGAACGCTTGGAGAAGGAAACAGAGGAAAGGGAGAGGGCAGAAGCCGAAGCAAGAGAACAGGCAGAAGAGGAAAGGCGAACGAAGTTTGCCGAGGAGAAGGCGAAGCGAGACGAGCAGAGACGGTACGTTCTTCTTGTACCACTTGTATTGTCCATGCTAACAGAATTCCAGGGTGCTCGAAGAGAAAGCTCTCCTTCAACGCCAGAGAGAAGAAGAGGCAGAGGCAAGGCGACTGGCCAAGAAGACGGCAGCCCCCGCTGTCGCAGAGCGTCCTTCTTTCCGCGAGGCACCTGCTCGCGATACGTCCTCACCTGCTGCTAGCGGACCACCCAAACTCAACCTTGCCGGCAACAAGCCCACATGGCGTGAACGCGAGGCGATGAAGGCAGCTGGCCAACTACCTCCTGCTCCTACGCCCGCCGCTGTGCCTGCTACCTCGCCTGGTCCTTCCGAAGCCGATGCTCCCAAGAGGAGCGGCTATCTGCCACCTGCACTCCGTACTCGCGATTCCGAAAGCCCAGCCGGTGGCTGGCGGGGTCGTGAAGGTAGCGGACGTGGCCCGGCTGGTCGTAATGAATCTCCTGCCGCTGCTCCCGCTGGCCGCTATGAAGCTCCTAGCCGTGGTCGTTTCAGTGAATTGGGCGACAAGACGAGGACCGAGTCTCCCGCATCTGGCGGAGGATATGTCCCACCTGGGCGCCGTGGCGTCCCGCAAGATGGTGCACGCGGACGTGAGACGGATCGAGAGCCGGAGCATGAGTCTGCGCCTCCACCTGCGCAAGCGCCTACGGATGGCAAATACAGGCCGGGAGCTTTCAAACGCACTGGAGGGCAGTAGATGGAATAGATGGAGTAGTAAGGACAACAGAGCGAAGGTTCAGGCGGCGGCTTAAAGTGGTATGCACCAAATTTCGGTGCAGCGTCTGGTAACCATGGACACACGTAGACGATTTTCTCGGAGTTGGGATGCTCTTTTCCCACTTTTGGCCGGATCAAAGAGTTTCCAGAGGCTTTGTAGCATCATCTCGTAATTGATCCCAACATTAGAAAAGTTCGACATGATTCTCTGCCTTGTATGATTACTAGTATCTCTGCTGATGTCGCCTTGTGGCGGTGCAAGCCACTGGTTGCCTAGGGCGAACTCGGTTATCCTAGAGTGATGCTGCAAGCTAGACGCGCCATCCGGAGTAAGCTAGTCGCCCAGCAGCGCATGTAGGCAGCGACCGTTTGTACCTTGGGAACACTTGTCACAGTGATTCGAGAAGTATTTGAAAGATACATGTTTTCTGGGTTTGTTTTGTACGCGAAGTATCTCTTCATATCCCGAAGAATCTCCCATTCACTCGTTCGACGGTGAGCTTGCCCCACGTCGTACTCGCTCGTTCCAGCCCACGCCGTCACCCGTACACAGACATGCTAGTTCGCATACATCACTCTCAAAGTACCACCTCCCTGTACCAAAATGTAGATTTACCCGAGCTGCCGCCGGGAAAGAGAATGTTTGAGCCGTCGCCGCAACCGCTGCTGCCTAGGACTCTGTCGGATAGACCGATCGACGAGCAGGCGCAGAGTTTGTTCCTGGCGAGGTTGCCGGCAGAGATTAGGAACGAGATCTATGGGAAAGTTTTTGAGGGTGGTGGGGTGTGGGTGGGATATGGCGAGGAGGAGGAAGGAAGCGGGACCGGAAGGTGTTCAGAACCAGATGCAGAACCGGCACCGGAATCAGATCCCCTCTCGCTCCTCCTGGCATGCCGGCAAATCAACCTCGAAGCCACCACTTTGGCCTTCTCCCTTCACACCTTCATTGTACGCCGCGAAGTCAGGGCTTTCCACGCTCTCCGCTTGCAAACCTCTCTTCTCTCGCCCGTCCACATTTCAGCCATCACGTCCCTTGCGTACGACACCACACGAGCGGGATACAGTCCCTCCCGGGGTGGCCCTCTTATAGCAAGTGCTCTGCTCCTGTTTCCAAAGCTGGCGAGCATTGAATTGAGATTGACGAGGGGGAGTGGTGACTGCGTGTCTAACGGTGCCACGAGAAGGGGTCCGGATGACATGCTGCCGCAGCGGGTGATGCATTGGTTCAGGTGCTCTTTGATGACCGTTTGTGAGGGGCGGGACATTGGATCCTGGGGTGCCGGCAAGGAGTGGGCGCTGGAGTGGCCGCAGATGGATGCCCCAGATTCCATGATGTCCCGCATCGAAACCGTATACAGGGACTTTGGCGCCGCCCGGGCGGAGGCTACTATGCGGGATCTGAATGCCAAGGACTACGGGATCGAGCCGTGTGTTTGTGGGTGCGGGGCGCCGGGTTGGATGCGTGTGGTTCTGGTGCAGGAGACGGGGCGGAGGGTACAGGTCGGGGTGGTGTATTATACCGCTTGGATGGTGAAGCGGGATTTGAGAATGCAGAGGAGGAGGGAGTTGGCGGGACATCAGCTGAAGCTTACGCCGGGCGCGGAGAGGTTGAAGGTTCGGACGTTGGATGGGAAGGAGGCGGCGGCGGTTGAGGAGTTGCGGGGGTTTGGGTGGGATGGAAGGACGGGCGAGGAGGGGAAGGAGAAGAAGGGGAAGGGGGTGGGGTGGAGACGGTGGCGGGATTCGGTGAGGGCGCGGAAACGGGGAATCGGCGCTTATACGGACGAGGACACGAAGGGTGGAAGCGTTCAGAGGTATACAGAACTCGAATAAGTGGGGGATGCGAGGGAGGTCGATGCGGCGTAGCGGGGTATACTGGCGTCGGGGTGGTGCAGAAGAGTTCGTCTGTGAGGGGTGTTAGACTGGTTAATTGAGAGTGTAAAATCTATGGTGGTGACGAGGGACCGAATTTAGGTTTGAAGATGCGTCGTAAGGGCTAGTCACGGTCCAGAGGAGCTGTTTGCAACGCTCATCCAGGGTGGTCTCACTATGCAGTGCTTTGTATCAGACCCGCCTAGTATCTCACTTGCACGACGTATGCTGTGCCCTAGTCTTGGGGGTGTGGGCTCGAAGGAGTAACAAGCAACGGGTTTATCGTACCTATGCATCCACAAGCTCAACAGTATTCGTATCTGTAGAGTGCCGATAGCATTCCAAACAAGTTCCCTATCCACCCCCAACCCTACCCACCTAATCCCGCCTACGTCTTCAAAAACTCGATACTACGCAACTGCTCCTCCCCACTCGTCGAACAACTAACCTCCTTCACCCTCTCCAAAGCCTCCGCCTCCCCTTCGACAGCCAACCTCTGCATCCCCCACGAATCGCTCCCAAGCGGCAACCTCAGCCCCAACTCCCCACCCTTCGCCACATACGCAAATAGAACCTCAGCCACCCTCTCCGCCTCGGCCCAGTTCTTCGTGGCCTCAGGACTATCCTTGTACGTCAGCATCAAGTTCGTGGGCAGCTGCGGATCCGTGTACGCGGGATGTCTGTTCGCGCGATCCAAGGCATTGGTGGACGTAGCGGCGAATTTCGACTTCACGCCGCCGGGCTCGACGCACAGGAAGTGAATATTCCAGTCGGCAGGGATCTCTTTGGCGAGGCCCTCGGTGAAGCCTTCGAGCGCGAATTTGGACGCGTGGTAGAATGTGTTTCCAGCGAAGGCGACACGGCCGCCCATGCTGGACATTTGCATGACGAGGCCGCCCTTTGCCCCCGTCTTTGCGTTTTCTTCGCGGAAAGTGGAGAGTGCCTTTTGCGTCACCCGCACGGCGCCCCAGAAATTCGCCTCCATAACGGCCCGGGCCGTGTCCAGCTCCATCGTCTCCGTGTCGCCCATGAGTCCGTACCCTGCATTGTTGACAACGATGTCGATGCGGCCGAACTTTTCTAGGGTTGTGGCTAGGGCGTCTGCGATGCTGGAGTCGGAGGTTACGTCCAGGGCGAGTTTGAGAATGTTGGGCGTATCGGGGAGGGAAGAGAGTGAGGACGGGTTTCGGGCGGTGGCTACGATGCGGGAACTTGTTTTGGCGGCGAGGTATTCGCATAGTGCGTAGCCGATGCCGCTGGAGCAGCCGGTTATAAACCACACGGGATCTGTGGGAAGGGTGTAAGGCGCCATTGGGAAAGAGAGGGTTCTGAGGGAGGTGAGATGACAAGATGTGGGCTGGATAGCGGGTAATGTGTCGAGGTTTAGATGAGTAGAGCGAATTGGCATGCGTGTTGAACTGTTCAAGTTAGGAAGCTCCTCTTATACTTTTCTTCATGCCCTCGAGCATTACCATCATTGCTCCAACAATTCCACTATCTCCGTCGATCTCCACCGATCAAAATACCGCTCCATCAAACGGTGACTTCCAGCTCACATGGTGGCGCAAACTGTATGATGTTCCCGACTGATCCGTCCGACCCGCCATCTGACGCCAATCAGAGCAACAGTAAGTATGTGCCCGTCGGTCTTTAACCGAAAACGGCGAACCCAAAGGCAGTCCACTCGAAGCTGAACCAACATCTAAACAGCCTCCGATCCATGGCTTCACCGTTTAGTTTTCGCTCAGATCCCGTGCACAAGAGAAAATACCCAGCCAGCAGCGGGCGCCATCCAGCTCATCCTAACTCCGAGCCCGACTCCTCTGCGGCTGAAACTTGCAACGCGCAAAATATCATGCTGGAACCGGAACAAGTCTAGCAGAAGCAGATAACTATGCCGGGTACGTACGAACTAAGCGCGACTAAGCGGACGATTGCTGCGTTGTGGAACATTGGAATATCACTGCGGGGTCGGCTTTAGCATTACACTATACAACTCCAAAACGGACGAAATAGTGCTCCGACGCCCTTGGACGACTGTTGCACGAAGCGAGTAATTTTGCCTCCGGCATTAGCTAATCGCGTACCCGACCGGACGCAAGACTACATCTGATACTTCCGCCTTAGCGGACGAATACCTGCAATGGTGGGAGCGGCTGCTACAGATGATGGTGGTGCAAGCGCAGCCAACTTTACAGGCCCATTGCTGACAACTGGCAGAAAGCTACACTCTTTCCTTCGAGGCCCGGCCACCAATATTCTGACCTACCAACGCAGGCATGTGTACACCACCGACCTAGACCTTTTGCTACCATCTTGCTACGGCAGATCACTACTTGCAAGTCAACATGTCCTTTATGCTTCGCCCACGACACTCGCTTCGCCAAGGAACAATTTTGTGTACCATTTGTTAGCACACACTGATACCATTGACGCCTTATACCGGCGATTCCGACTGCGCATCTCTTCCGATGATGTGATGTGCGCACTTACCACCATCGGCGCTTGACTTTCGATTCATCTTCACCTTGACAAATAGCCTCATCCCGAAAAACGAACTGGATCTCCTTATCAAGAGTGCCGCCAGGGACCACTTTATGCCGATCTTGGATGAAGATATCAACGAGGTCCGCCGACTTCTGGAGTTTAACCTCATCGGGCCACTCTCAGTCACCCAGACGTTCACGCCATTGTTGACCAAGGTAATCGAGCGTTAAGGTCATCTGTACGCCATCTAATACGACGATAATGCAGGCAAAAGGGGTGATCACCTTCATCACACCCATTTCCGGATACGTGAACACATCATGAATGGGTAGGTTTTATAGCCCGTGGACCCATGACCGTCGTTCTGACGAACCTAGGAAGCTACGCGGCATCGAAAAGGGGCATAGAAATCGTGGCCGGTACTCGGCGCCTTGAGCTCGAGCCTTTGGGGTTACGCCGTCGTTGTACAATTCGTTCAACACCTTAGCATCACGATCGCGCGCCCGCTGCGTAGACGAGTGAGCGGGCACGTTGTGTTGTCATTGGCTCATAACGCTCCGTCTCAGTCCGTTCCTATCAATAACAGTCACCCTGTTGCCCTTGGCTCCCCCCAATCGAACGTTACTCCCTTCTCTCGTCCACTACCTAGTTGCATATCCGCCAGTACCTTTAACGGAATTGTAGAGGCAAACTCTAGTGGCTTCCCTTACGTGCATATATGTCTGTGAGGTCAGCGAAGGGCACTGTACTAGGAAATTTACATACCAAGAACTGTTTTTAGATGATCCACATCATTCTCCGCAGAGTAGTATTCACTGACATTTGATGCTCGCTTGTCAGGATGAATCCAGTCACCAATATAGCCAGCGCGACCGAAGTCAATCAAAGTCACACGACCGTCCGTGCTCTCCATGACATTGCTAGGTGAAAGGTCGTTATGGATGACCCCTTTTTGATGTATCTCCTTCATGCAGCTAGCAATCTGGGCAGCGTAGGGTTGTCCGTTGGCAACTTCGATTTCGATCAGTTTCTCCATCCTGAAGCCGAAGATGCCCGCGTCATCAGTAAGAGGCTCAGGGTGTACACGGACGACAGGACAGTCGTGAGATGCTAAGTAAAGGAGAATAGAGAATTCATCGCGAATTAAGCGTCTCTGGCGATTATCTGTGCCACATTTGATGACAGGAAATGCACCACCGTCGTCATTTTCCAGTATCCTGATATGGGAGTCGGCGCCGTACTTCAAGACGTAAGACTTGGCCCAAAGTCCTTCGACTTCCTGACTGTGTAGTATGGGAGTCACGGAAGCTTCTACTTGGGGAAAAGAACGAAGATCTGGAGGCTGTCGCCAGTCGCCACTCCAAGAAATGCGATATTCTTTCTTGTCGTTGTCGATATTCATAGCGCATCTATCCTCGAATCGATATACGAAGATATGGGCTTTGGCACCATTGTGTAGTCCCTGCAAGAGCAGACGACTCGGATAGAGGGCAATCCAAGTAACAGATGGTCAACTTCTCGTCGGACTGATCGTCAGGCGTCTAGCGCCCTTTGACGGATCATGCAGAGGGTGGGGTGGGAGACGGGTGCTCGGTCTAACGAAGCCTCGTCTAGTGCTGTCGACCTTTCGTTCTAGCTTTTGGGCGTTGTTGCGTTGCCCTCAAAAGTAGAGATCCTATCTATTGCGGCAGTCGTAGAAGTGGAACTGTAACGCGATTCGGAGCGTATGGAGAGACGAGAATAGGAGTGGAGGCTTAACGTGCCATTGACGGACGGCGGGGTAGCTGGACGTTGAGCTGCTAAAGACGACCGCGCTTGGACAGACATGTGACAAGCGCGTTAGCTATCCGACCACACGCGCTGACGTGTCCGGACAGTAAGATGGCTGTACAGATGCCAAAAGAGCAACAACGTACCCGAAATCAATCGTAGGATCTACCTTGACACGCGAGATGTCTTATATTGCCAAATTACTTGTCTCCAAACCAAGGATCTTGAAGAATTTCTTGCGCTGACGCCCTCGTTGAAGGCTCAAATCGCAATAGCCTACGAACAAGCGCGCCCACTTTAACGATATCCTCTCTTGTCAAGTCCTCTTTCCTCACGCCGTCAAAATACGTTTCCTCTAACCACTCCTGAAGACTGTTTTCTGCCTTATCTCCAGCCCACGCGCTGTCCATGGTCCGCAACTTTCGCTGCCAGCGCTCTGGCATTTCATCACTAGCAGTCTCTAACATCTGGTGAACGACGGTCACGGGTGTTGCCATGATGCTATCAAAAGGTGGTTGACCAACTATGAGCTCGAAGATCTATAGAATGGGTGAGCTTCATCTTCATTCGCGACTTGATTTACGCCTATACGGCCTAGATCTGCACTTACCATGCATCCAGCACTCCACAAGTCGACGCGATAGTCCAGCTTCTCTCCAAAAATGACCTCCGGTGCTCGAACACAAAGAGGAGTGTGGAGCGTTTCAGGAATGTCGTTGTTGGAGAAAGATTCGCCAAAGTCAATGATTTTGATCTGCTGCTGTGACAAAGACACGTCTGCGGGATAAGATGTTGGCCGGACCAGATATGCGGGCAAACCAGGTTCTAGTGGTTTTCCATCTTTTCTTGTGACTGCCCCAACTTCTGGGCTTCGCAGCTTTTGGAGGAGTTCTGCTTCCGTGAGAGTATGTAAGGAAGGGATGACAAAAGTCAAGTTGCGAGTGTGCAGATCTGCGATATGTTAGCGGGGTAGCTCCAGCATGAGTTCAACACTTGCTGTACCTCCGTGTCCAATATGATATTTGTGTAAGTATGCGAGGCCAACAAGGGCCTGTTGCATACTAGTTTTCGCAAGTGTCCCCGGAAGTCTTTCATCATTAAAGCGCATATCAAGAACATCTGTGACACTTGGCCCCAGAAACTCAAGCACTAGACATTCGTGCTTCCCGTTTGGACCCTCAATATAGAAGTGGTCCAACAGTTGCATTACATGCCGTGAACCGGTTTCTCCTGAATTGAGCTCCATTAAAGTGCGCAGGACCTTAAGCTCTCGGCTTTTTCTATGGACTTTTGCAACTGAGACTTTCAGCGCAACGTATTCTTGGTTTCTAGCCAGTTGTAAGCATCTTACTCATCGGGCAATGGCGACTAGGCTACCTTAGATCTTTCGCAGCCCACACTGTTGAATAACCTCCCCAGCCCAGCTTATGCAGAACTTTGTACCTCCCGTCATTGAAGAGATCTCCGAGAGCAATTGGATGATAGCCACCAACCCGATAGCGATGTAAAGGCTCGGCGTCGATGCCGCAGGTGTGTGTTAATGGATCCATTCCAGGTGTTCCGGCGAATGTGTGAGAGTAGGGCCGTAAGTTGAACGCCTTGAATGCGCTCTTCGACGCGCGTGAGTTCCGAGATTTGCTAATTATATAACGGGCGCTTATTGCACTCAAGTACATGGTGTTTGTGGACGCAGGTTATGCGGCGATTCGGGGTGTGGAAGCGCTGTGGTATTTCCCTAGCTGCGGCGCAGCAACATGAGGTCTGTGCTCAGTCACGTGCGCCCAATGGATTCTTACATCTGCTGCATAGTTAGCGCTAGGGGTAATAGCAGGCAATTCGCTCGGTACACGTTGTGTTTAGAAACTAGGACCATATCGCTATCTTCTACCAGCCAGGTAACGGCGTTTGATCGCAACTCTATAATTAGTACAATGCTACATAAGTTTAAGACTATTGCCATCCTGCAGTACTTTCTTGAACACAACCAAAACGAATTCACATTCTCATCTATCCATTCTCTCTCATCTAGATACTTAGCATTGCCACACTATGTCTCCAATCGCTCGCCACCTCGTCCAGATGACACAGAGGATCAGGGATGCTACAAAGCGCAATAACACGCTCAAGCTGATAGAGGAAGCTACCAAGAAGCCTGACTTGGCGCATTTCACCAGCGCGTTACTCAAGTAAGCATGCGCTACGGGAAGCTTTGTTTTGTTAATTACAAGGCGCAGCAGATGTCATAAAGCTACTTACACGATCTCAAAGGAACCCAACCCACACTAGCCACAGTGATTCTACCCCGCATGCTACAGCTCTTTTAGCAACGGATGATCAAGCGAGGAACAATAAATCTCAGGTCGTCCACATCTATCACGACGCGAACCACAACTATACTGGCCATACTCTGTACGAAGAGAGGGATAACAAGACGTCAGACGCTTAGAGCCTATATCATTTACGCTGGCGTCGACAGAAAGAATCCTGTTTCAATGCTCTGAGTGGAGGTTTTGCGATTTTTCGAGCACTAGTCGCTCAGATGTACTTAGGAGATTTGAGATGTGGTCGTATTTTAGAGGGAGGGTTGGGAGCGAGATTTAGTCTGGAGGAGTCTAAAAAAGTGTTAGCAGTGAATCAAGTTACTGTTTTTACAATACACACTCTTTAACTTTTTGCAGACTTTAATTTTTAGCAGTTCTCTTAGATAAGTATCAACTCATCCCCATAACTACAGATATGGTTCTGAGATAATTAAGTCCGCTGCTTCTGCCTTCTCTCTCTCGTCCTCTTAGGCAGTAGCGATAGCCCTGCCTTTGTTATGGCGCCGTTGAAGTGGTCATGGAGTTCAGCGAGGGATGCTCCAAAAGTGGCTGCACCAACCGCGAAAGCGCGCTCTGTTGCACTGAGCTGCTTGCGCTTTGTTTCGTAGACCTGGGGTTCGGACGCTTTAGCACTCTGGCCTGTAACATAAGCTGCCGTGCGTGAGGGTCTGCGTAAAGGTTGATTGCTAGAATGCGCTGCGTATATCTCAGAATGGGGGATGGCGCGAAATGCCCACTTTGAATCAGGAGCGTCACGTACACAGCAACGACGCTCATTGCGCAACCGGAGAAGACGTCCAGAACCCTGATTTTAGGTCACGTTAACCACCACGAACGCAACTATATCGCCGCTTCACATCCTCTGACCCTCACAAACCCCGGGCCACGCCCTTCCACGCCCTCCGTGCACTACTGCATCCACCCCGCGCTGCTCCGAAACGCGTCCTGGAGCAGCCCCAAGGACGCGCTCCCCGCTTGCCATCGAGACACAACTCCCGGAGCGCACAGCTTCTACGCACCTGACACTTTTGAGCATCTGTAAGTATAAATTGATAACGCAAGGTCTGTCTAACGAAGCAGCCCAGGCCAGCCCTTAATGGACACGTTTCTGCCGCCTGGCATCAACTCAACCAACATTGTAGGCTTTGGAACCACCGGGCTTGTCGCCGTACTCCCTGGTAATCAAAATGTCATCAAGTTTCCACACCCTAAGCCTGATGCTCGCGCCCGATGTGAGGTCGAAGTCGAGGTGTACGAACGACTGGAACGGTCGCGTAAGAAGGAGTCATGCTCAACGATATTGCGGTACTACGGCAATTCAAAGCATGGAATAACTTTGGAATACGCTGAGATTGGGGGTTTGAGGGAGCACCTGCGCACCGCAGGTACACCAAGCACGGAATCACTTCTGCGTTGGGCTCGACAAGCCGCACAAGCGCTGGTATTCTGCCATGCAAGTGCTGTTCTTCATGGGGACATCAATTGCAGCAATTTCTTCCTTGACGGGGAGCAGAATCTTAAGCTAGGAGATTTTGCTGGATCATCAATTGATGACTCCCCTGCAACGATCTGCTACAGCACGACTCATCAGCTTCCCATGTTAGATTCCTCATCTGAATCAGAAAACGTCATTATTACAAAGGAGACTGAGATATTCGCCTTTGGCTCCACCCTATACGAAATGGTGACAGGTCGCCCACCATATGACGATAAGACTGATGCTGAAGTGGAGCGCTTGTTTAGTTCAGGAGAGTACCCAAAAGGAAGCGATGCTGCAGTCCTAGGATCTGTAATAACTAAGTGCTGGAATGTTGAATTCAGTTCTATGGACGAGGTTTTGAAGAGCATAGAACGATACGAAGGTATGCGAAGCTCATTACTTGCTATAAGGGCAAGTGTACTGACTTGAACTAGAACAATTGCGCTGACCACGCAATAAGCTACCCACTTTCCTCTTCATCCAGAAATTGGGCCTTGTCCTAATCTCGATGGTACTTGAACGCCTTAAATAATTGAAGTATCGGCTGTCCTGAGTTAGAGTACTTCTGCTTCTTCTTCACGCGTTTTGCTTACCGCATCCTGGGCATGCGCCTGGTTGCTTGGAAGACCCAAATTGCCATGGGACTCGGCTGACTGGAGCACACATGAGGTTTCCTTCTCGGGCTTGTTTGCACGGTATTTTCCTCTCTTTGCGGATGTGGTGCTTTGGATCCTGCTCAAATCCCTTGTAAACAACGGAGTATTCGTATTAATCACACATCGTCTTCCTTGATCGTTTTGTTAGAGCGAGTGTTCAAAAGCGTTGATCTGACATGCCTAGCGATGGATGTAAGCCTTGGTGCGGCACAAAGGTGAAGACAGTCAATGGCTACGATGAGGAGGGATATGACGAGCGTATCAGCAACGTAGGCTTGGAGTGTCGATGGCGTTGCAGTACGTCGATGGGCTGCAGAAGAGGCGGGTGGAAGTGTTAGAGAGATGTCCTTGGTAAATATTTGATGTTGGCACGGTTATGTTGTGCTCTGTTATGCTAAAAGTCACTTCGTTTTCTATTCATTTCTCTTCTAATACAGCCTTTACGGCTGGAAACATGCTGCAGCTGATGCTGAGTATGCAATGCAGTAGGGATGGGCGAGTAGTAGCGGGGTGGCGTCCAGGCAAATATTCACCAACCATCTCCAACAGACGTCAGCCCCGAGACGTCCATTGTCAGTCCTGTCTAGCTGCATACCATAGACAAGCGATGAGACGAGCCAATGCTGGCAGCGATTGGTTACCGTCGCATGGTTCCAGGTGACTCCTCTACCTCCAAGAATAAGATGCACACGCAACTCACCTACTTACCTCACCACCATCACCTATTACACCTGCACTACGCCTTGCGCAGGGCTTGCTTTATAGCAACGCATACGAACCTAAGCAGGTGCAGTGCAATTACAGGTGCTTGCAGGTGAGCGTTTAAATAGACCATGGACTCGGAGACAGGAGAATGAACATGGGGCTCGAGAACAAAAGCTAGAGAGCGTGCCTGGGACCTGCAACGGGAATCGTAAAACGAGGCCGAGGCTATTGATAACTTACTCCAGCTAGTCGAGCGACCGCACGCCGCAACCCCAGCCTTGAGAAGCGTCGACGAGTCGATGAGGACGTGGAGCAACTCGAGCCGGGACAAGTCGATGGCTGGGTGCCGCGAAGCCTCAAGGTACATGTGCAAATGTGCTATGCAAGTAAATGGTGTCGACGAGCTACAGCTATAGCTCGTTGTTAATCTGTCGATGCTTCACCCAGCATGTTGCTGGCTCAGCTACCGGAAGTCGTCCATCATGTGCGTAGCCGCAACCCGTTGGTCTGTAAGAGGACGTTAATTCAAGCGTGTTTACATGCTTTGAAGCGCGATCTCCGCTGGTAGAGCATGTTCGGACATTGCGTCGACTCATATTTGGACAGAGGTACAAACGCCCTATGAAGGGGTATATGTGCGCCTGGGGAGGAATAGGGGAAGCGAGGTGAATAACGCAGGTGAAGGCTTCGAAGACTTATATAGCTGTCTGCGAACTGAAATGGTTGATATTCATGATCTACGTTGGCAAGCCGTCTTTGATTCATTCGCACGCCCTAAGCACGCACGCCCGCGGCATTTAAGCAGCTCTAAAAGGCACCTCCTATGCCGCATAGTGTCTACTTTCTTCGCATCGCTGGTCTTTGAACGGGGGAGGGACCGAGAGCGCGAATTCGGCTCTGCGATTGATGAGGAGGCGTTCGTCAGGAGGCGTTGGGCTCGGAGGAGAGGATTCAGTGCGACTCAGGACCTGTCTACACACAAGGATTAGAGTGTGCTTCTCGTTGTCTAATTCGGAATGGATTGGAGCAGGGTAGGCTTACTCAGTCGCGATGCGTGGCCTTCATTTCTGCCTCAAGAGCTACAACAACCTCCTCCGCAGTCTCAAACCGGCGCTCACAGCAGCACCCTGCGATGACGCCTCCAAACGGCACACCAGATAGGTCGGGAAATTTGCCTTGCTTAAACAGCGTTCGCACACGGTCGCCATATGCAAATCTCTCCATGTTCTGGGGCGGTGGACCCTGATGGAAAGGGTAATGGCTAGTCATAATAACGTAGATGACAATGCCTAGACTGAACACATCAACTTTTGGCGATGAGAATTCTGATAACAGTGGGTCGAGAAATGGCTCATCAGGGATGAGCATGCCGTCCAAATCCAGCTCAAGGCATCTAGAACCACCAAAGTCGGCGAGAATTAGGTCTGTCGTCTGGCCAGTCTGATGGACAAGTACGTTTGTAGTACTCAGATTCGAATGAATGATGCCTTTCTCGTGGACGTAAGCGACAGCTTCAGCGATCTGAAGGCTCCATCTTCTTCGTAACGAGTCGTCGATCTTGCCGTTGTCTCCGTCGATGTACGACTGAAGGTCTCCACAATTCGCCTCAATGAGCAGCAAGCCGTCCTTTATGCCCTTGGTCTCAGAGGGTCCACAGTACCTAGCGAGATTAAAATCGCATCGTGGTAGACATGGGAGCTTACCGAACAATTCTAGGATGGTCTCCAAGCCTTCTCAGAAGATGCTTCTCTACGGCGAAAGCATTCTTGAAATCAGCATCCAGTCTTTCACATTTTGGACTCCGTCGTATTTTGCAAACTAAGCCTCTCTCTACACGACAGAGAACAGCTGTACGACCTTTATCGCTGATTTTCTCCATGACGATGGAAATGGATGGGTGTGGTAGACAGAAGCTTCAATAGGGCAGACGAATGTTGGAACAGGAGCCTTTTGGCTTGGCATTTGGCGGACTCACGAAATCACGTGCGTGTACATTCCCTCAGCTGACAAGTCACGTACCACAGACCACCTGTGTAATAGCTGAATTGCAATTTGATTTCCTTAAGGTCAAAGAACGTCTGCACCATTTGAGGTTCATTGAGCAAAGTAAGTCAAAGAATGTCCGCAAGCTCCTTCGCCCAAAAACCTGGATGTAGTTCGATATACTGTTGAAACCTGACTAACCCTGTAGGTTGCTTTCTAGCTTTGCCAATACACGGGAAAACCAGACGAGATAATCAGAGGAAACACCGCAATAGGCTCAAGACGAAAGCTGGAGGTTGACTCTATAGCCACACATATTCGCATGCAACGGGACCAGGACGCGACCTCACGTGCCTAAATAGCATGCCTCGCCAACCACAAGCCGGCAGCCCAGCCCCTCATCGCCCCACGATCCCCCGACTCCCGCAAGTATGCCTTCTCCATGCCCTCCTCCCTGCCCCCCTCACAAACAATTGACGATACATTTGCGCATATCCGCGCCTGGTTGAGATTCGAGACGTCTGCTTCCCCCGGCCGACCACACCCCGAGCAACGAAGACGTCGACGCGACAGCAACTCTGGGTCGGACTATTTACAAGATGTGCTCGGTGAAGGTGCAAGTCCTAAGCGGCGGAAAGAAGAAGACGACGACGATATCGCGCCCGATCAGAGCGTGTCGCACACGGGCAGCGTGGTCGAGCTGAATGACCGGACCACACTGAGCAGCTTCGGCGCTGGCAGCAAGCGCTCCACGAGCCCGATACGTCAGAAAACGCTGCTGAGGACCGCTCGCCCTCCTATTCTACAAGACCCACTCTCGAATCCTTCAATACCAATTCCCGCTGACGTTGCACCCCGACTTCTCGCATTACGACAAAGACTCCGCCGTCGCCTTACGTCGCGATTCATACCCGCCTGCCTTCGGACTGTGTTAGAGAAGGAACCAGCTTTCCAAACCGCGTTGGTACACGAGCCTATCGATGACGATGCCTACGACGAGAGCGACGAGCGGCCGGCGGAGTACTTTGCGCTTGCCGTCGACCGGGCGAAGGCTGTGCTGCAGGGCACACAGCTCTGCACTACATACAACAAGGACGAAAATGCGTGGTGTTTTGACGTCGTTATCCCGCTGCTGGATCTTGCCCTGATGCTGTATGGCCGTGACACCTTCCGACGTGAGAGCGTGCAATCGCAGAGCATCCAGCCCGCGTATCTGCCTAGAGCTGTAGATCCGTCGTTACGCACCGAGAGATATCTCTTCCGCAAGATTGACTACTGCTTCTGCTACTCCCACCTCCACCCGAAATACGCCGCCTTCTACGGCCGCCTGCAAAATGCCGCCATCAGTCATATGACCGACAACTTCACACAAGCCGCTGCGCTGTTCTCGGGCATTGAGGTCAAGCCGCCCAATGGTGGGGCTGTGGAGGCGCAGGTCCAGATCAGTATCTGGATGGCGGCAAGTCTACGCAAGAAGGCAGATCTGGCCCGGTGCGCGATGTCCGCAAAGCGCAATGTCCCCTCGCTTGACGAAGCTGTCGACGTAGCCTCTGCCAGCGCGCGAGCCACCTCACCCAGCAATCGTCCCCCCGACCTCTCCGACCTCTCTGCCCTCATCGAGCCAGGCGTCACAATCATCGGCCCTGAGCACAAAGTCTACTACGCGTTCCTCTCCACACCTATTATCCCCGACGACCCTGGCAGCGGGACGGTGTCAGTGCTTGGACATGACGAGCGGCTCCCGCTGCTGACGACACAGACAGTGCAGGGCGTTTTCCAACTAGCGAGACTGTACGGAAACATTTTCGAATATGGTATGGATGAGAGTGGGGAGGGGTTTTGGGGCGCGTTTTTGGGCCCAGTGTTGGAGGGCGTTGCGCGTGCGGGTGAAAAGGTGGTGGCGCTGCGGTGAATGGTTTGGCGGCGATCGTCTAAGATGGGCTAGTCGGTGTTGACTACAACCACGCCAGAGGATGGAGGAACTACAGATGGCTAGTACAGCCTTGACGCTATTAAGCCCGCCGCCGCCGCCGCATCTCCTCTTCAACTCGGCCACCTTTGACTTCGCGCTCCGAGGCCAGCATCGCACCTGTTCCGACTTCGCCAGGCTTGCCCCCGATGTGTCCGAAGTGCCTTAGGCCGAGGTGCCCCATGGTACAACGTGGAGGAGGCGGGTTAGAGTCTCGACCCCTCCTTCAACGCCGTTGCGTTCGGGCTGAAGGGCAAAGACTTGGGTATTACGACATCATACAAAGCGCGACTGCCGTAGCGAGCACGATCCTAGACCAGGTCGGTGAAGATGACGTCCATCAACGTCTTTCGGTGTCTCCAGGCAGAGTTTCGGGTCAGCGATGCGTTCCCGGGGCCGGCGACGCAGATGAGGCAAACGCTCGGGTGGAACAAAGGCCTGAGGAAATTTTATGGTTTCGATGCGTACCCAGCTGAGAAGAGCCCCACAGTGCTGAAGCCCGCTAACATCCTCTTCTGCCCGCATTGAAGTGCTCCTCCCCGAGAATAACGCGACATCCTCGATCCTTCGCCGGCTGCCCTTTCTACCTACACGCATGCCGAGAAAGCACGAAGATACGAAGAAGAGGTACGCCGGGGCAGTGCATGGTTGATAGCCCTAAGCGTAAGAGTTTACCTGGCGATGCTCTCAGCAACACTGATGGCTCAGTGTCCCATTCCTTGTCTTTTCCCTCGCTATGCACACTCCTTTCTTACGGAGACGGGAACATTTCACTCGTTGAATATTTTTGGTGGTTGATTCTTCCTAAGCGACTCTGAATTGCATCCGAAATATCTATGCCACTACACCTACCGCTTCTTCCACGCCCAATGGGCCACCTACAAGAGCAGAGCGTCATCATCTGAGATTTGCACTACCCGCAACGCAGTATCTACAGCAATCAGACGTTGCTAATTCTCTTTTTGTAAACGTTCACGCGACTGAAATGGCCCCAGAAGCCTTCCGATGTAGAACAGTTTGTAGTTTAACCGCACTTCGCCGCAATCTTACACCAAAGAATCGCTTCCGCCCATGACAAGGCTGCATTCTACCTATCTACATTTCCGTTATCCCCATCTTAACCCCCTCAAGAAACCTTCCCTCCAGCATTCTCCACCCTAATCCTCCCCTCGCCCTTCTCCTCAATAGCCGCCCCCTCCACGTCCGCAAACCCCTTCAACACATCACCATACCTCTCAAACACCCCCTTCCGATACCCCTGAGCAATCTTCCTCACAAACTCCTCCTCATTCCACCTCGCCTCCAGAAAGTCCTCGAATTTCTCTCCGCCCTGCCTCTGCACACCCCATGCAGCCTTGTACGCAGCACCCAACGCGCACGCGTTCCCGCCAATATCGAGCTTGTAGACGCCTTCTGAGCCGCCGAGGACCTGGCCGGCGAGCTCGGCGATGGCCGAGTTCGCAGCACCGCCGCCGACGAGGTAGATACGGCGGGGTTGTGCGGGGAGATCGCCTTGCTTCTCGACGAGGGATTGCGAGCGGAGGCGGAGGCTGAGGAATTGGCTTTCGAGGATGGCTCGCGCGTCTGCTTTGGGGATCGGCCAGGTGCTGTCTTCTGTCTTGCCTTGTGCGCCTTCTGGTGCTACTGCACTCAGAGACCCATCTTTGTAGAGGAAGCGCCAGGTGCCTGCCTTGACATTCGGCACTATCTCAGGGCGTGGGAAGAAGAGGCCTAGCCGTGCAGGATCCTTCTCCGGATCTTCTTGGCCGAGCACTGGTGTCGAGGTGGCCGTCTCGTTGAAAGCCTCCCAGGACTTGGGCGCCGCAGACGAAGAAAGGCTGTTGATCGCATCTCGGATGTGCTCGCGTGCAAGCCCGCCGTTCTTGTAGCACAGCATGAACATGTAGAGGCCAGCCGTAGTAGGATGGTTCAAGAAGTGGTATGCAGGGTCGGGCTTGTACTGCGGCGTAGACATCAAGAACGTGGTACTCGTCCCCAAGCTCACGATAGCGTCGCTCGATCTCAGGGGCAGTGCCAATAATGTCGATGGGTTGTCGCCTGTGAACGCGACAATTTGTGCTTCGGGCGAGATACCGTATTTCTTGACGAAATACGACGACACAGTGCCGAAGCTCTTACCACCATCTTCCGGCACATCGCCCAGTTTTGCTTTGAGGTCCTCGAGTCCCGCATCGCCCGCGGCAAGCGTGAGCAGATCCTCATGCCAGCGCCCGTTCTTAATGTCCCACAGATTTGCGCCACAGATATCGCTGATGTCCATGGGGGCTACTGCGCCGAGGAAGACGGAGGCGAGGAAGGAGGAGACGAGCGAGATGCGTGAGGTAGCTTTGTACGCGTCGGGGTATTTTTCTCTGAAACGAAGGATCTGGGGTCCACTGAAGCGCTGTGGTGATAGTAATTAGCATCGCAATGCATAACAGTATGATCAAGCCTAGGCTGGAGCAACTTACATGATGCGCCGAACTCCCCGTTCCATCCGCCAACTTCTCCCGCCCGCCCAGCTTCTCATCAAACTTCTCACACTGCGCCTGCGTACTCGCATCCTGCCAGTTCGGACTGTACGCATGGCTGAAGGCCGATCCTTCTATGCTGCCCTTCTCCAGCTCTCCGCCCAATTGCTCCCTCAACGACTTCCCGCTCCCACCATCCAGTCCCGCGAGCAGCTCTTCGGCCTTCTTTCCCCAGAAGACGGTGCCATGCTGCATCCCCGCACCGCTAATTCCCTTCACCTTTCCAAACTCTGCACCTTGCTCTTTCAACCTCTGCAGAACCAGATCGACGGCTTCGAGGAACATGGCGACGGGCGCGAACACCTCGCCCTCGTTGGGGTTGGTAAGGACACCCTTCTCGATGCCATGATGGGCGAGGTCGGCGTCGAAGTCGACTTTGGCTTCGTGGATGAGTTTGAGGTCTGAGCCTACAATGATTCCTGTTGAACCCCACGTTAGTGCTGTCCCTGGTATCCAGGGCTCTGGCGTGGCGGGGTAGCTGTAGTGGGGTAATGCGGACCTTTCAATTGCTGTGTGCTGAGATCGAAGCCCAAGAACTGGTCAGCCATTGTCGCAGTACAACTGGTATGCACGTTTGGTAAGGGTCTTGTTGTGGAATTGCAGACAAGACATCAAATAGTTTCATGTCTCGTGAGGCTCAATACCATCGTGGCTTCCAAAGCAGACACTAACAGCCTTAGCCCGCAGCGACGCTTGTGGCGCGTCACATTTGCCGGTCGTGCCTGCAGAGGCGCTGGGGTGCGATTGGGTGACGGATAAATACACGGATTGCCGTATCGAGATTGATGTAAATTCTTCCGTCAAATAGTCCTAAAGTATGCGGCGCAACTAATGAGTGTCTCACAAACAAGAGACCGGCCTGATCGTTGCGAGGGATAATTGAAATGCAGTATACAAGTTGGTATCCTAGGACGAGCGACCAACATACGCCAGGGGAATCCTTTGCCTCCAATGCTATAACGCCGAAATCACCGATGTATATACGTATAGTACATCTCTACTTTCGCTTCCTCGCTGTACCGTTCTCGCCTTTGTGTTCGTGGTCATGGCCGTGATCGTGGTTGTGCTCCGATTCAGACTCGGGAGTGAGACTACCGCTTCCATTTGGTCGGATGAACTCGTCCACAAAGTCGGGATCATCTTCGGTATCGGCGACGAACCGCACGCGAACTTTCTTGACGCCGCGTACTTTGGCACCGACCTTTTCGCGTACCAGGTTCTCGACGCCCCGAGTCTGCTCAACCGTCCACGTCGCCGGCACGCCCAGCTCAATGTCCATGAGAAAGTTCTGACCAGCCTTGACGCCCTGCACGTGACGCACGTTCACGTCGTTGGATGCTCCACCTGTCTTCAACTCCGCCAACGCTTTCGTTGCCGCGTTGCGCACGTTGTTCCTCATCTCCTCTTCGACGCCAACATCTGCCAGCTCGTACAGAGCAGCTTTTGTGTTTCCCCAGCCAGCCTGTATAACCATGAGCGAGATGACCAACCCGCCCACTGGGTCCAGCCAGGAAGCGTTGTTCAGCACATTTGATCCAGCGATCATGAGAAGGGCGACGAAGGCTGTGAGAGAGTCTACGCGATGGTGGTATGCATTCGAGGCGAGGACAGAGGACTTGCGTTCGTTGGCGACCTTGAGTGCTGGTGAAAGTTAGCGACGGTTCGTCCGTAAGAATGGCTAGGACATACTAGCTCGATATAACCACTCCTTGATCAGGATAGAGCCTCCAGCGAGCCAGGCTGCATGTATGTTGGGCCCGAGAGTATCGATTCCGTGGTGGTGGTGGCTGTGCGGCAGCAGTCCCCACTGAGCGGCAATCTCTGTGGCCTCTGGGAAGAGTCCCTGAGCGAGCGCAATCAGTGCCGCCCATCCCATCATGAAGCCGCCTCCAAGCAAGATGCCGCTGACTCCCAACGAGCCCAGGCTCTCCACCTTTCCGTAGCCGCTCGGGAACCGTTCTGAGGGGGGTTTGATGGACCATGAGACGGTCGCGAGGGTCATGATGTCGCTGACGAGATCCGTGAGACTGTGAATGGCGTCGGCGATGAGTGCTTCTCGTTGTTAGCAAATGTCGAGGCTGGGTTCTGCAGTCACTTGCCCTGGCTATGGAAGACGTAGCCACCGACACCCTTGCCCACGGCCATGCCCAGATTGACATAGAGGCCAATTCGGGTGATGCGCACGCCGGCATCCTTTTTGTTCTTCGAAGTGAGATACGTGTTGTCGTGGTTGTGGTGGTGGCCATGGGAGTGGCCTCCGTGGGCGCGCGACTGCGTCTGCGTCGGCGCGATGCTCATGGCGGACGGGGAAACGTGTCGTACGCGGTGGACGGTTTCAGACCAATGGAGGGCAGATGGCGGCGAGGGAGCCGCGTCTTTTGTAGAGATTGTGCGGAAGACGCGTAACTGCCGGGATATTGTCGGGGGACGAGAGGCGTACCGCAATGATGCGGCCGGCGCTGACGAAAGTGGTGAACGTGGCCTCGCAGCGCAAACGCGCGGGAGCTGGCTGAAGTGATGCAGGCCATTCCTGCGGTAAAGCAGAATCATGGGCGAGGTGGCAGAGGCGCTGCGGGGGTAAAGCGGCGACGCGGGCAGAGAACCAGTCTTGCTGCGTCGTCGTCGAGAATTTCTTGAGCCTCTTCGCGGGTGCTGCCGGCGACTGCCCTAGCTGCAAATCAAGCTCGTCGCGCCTGCCAGATGCTGCGATGCGTCGATCTGCCGCCGCCCAATCACGCTGCCCCGTCTCGGACGGGGCGTCTTGGGTTTCTACTGCATTTCTTGATGCATTGCTTTTTGCATTTGGTATTCCCTCTCGGGTGGTCATCATTCATTTCATCTTCCTTTCTCATGCAAGGAGGACAAGGTATTTGGGCTGCCTCGGACACGACCACGCACTTTTGTCACCATACATGAAGTCTCAAAGACTGCATGCCGAACGAGAATTGTCCATCATTATGCCACTCCCGGCCTAGTCTACCCAGCACGCGATCACCTACTGCATTGATCTACCTTGGGTATATTCTCGAATATCTCACATAAGCATTCTAAATCTCCAGATCATAGTTTGGGCTTGCTGCCGTCGACCTGGACCGGATCCACAGATCGCGCGAAGATCCAGTTGGCGACATCGTCGATGAATCTTTGATTCTCCGGTGGTGGCTCATCATGCACTAAGCGAATTAGTCCTCCGCAGCTGGGAACCGAAGAATAGGTACTCACGTCGGTGGAAGTAGCCCTCGTATGTCTTGAACTCCTTGTCCTTTGCCTCGATCCTCTCCGCGAGCGCCTTGGAAGCGTGGTAGTTCGTAATGCCGTCCTTGTCGCCATGAGCGATCCAGATCCGGGTCACCCCACCCTCTCCAGCGCCATCTCCGATCTTGACCTTGCCGCCGGAAAGCTCAGCCGTGCGGTCGAGCATTGCCGACAGCCCTTCGAGCGTTCCCGTGTCGTGGCACAGTTCGTCTTCCAGGAACTGCTTCTGCACATCAGGGTTGCGCGTGATGAGCTTGACGTCTAGCTTGTTCACCAATTGGCGGTGCGGCAGGAGCTTCCCTGCTAGACGGCCGAAGAAGACCGTGACGAAAGATGGCTTGGAGTCCGGACTGAAGTCTACGAAGGGTGATTCGAGGAGGTATCCGCGGATGTGCTTGCGGATCTCAGCGGGTCCTGTAGCGGCATAGCACAGGACTTCGCCGCCGCCCATGGAGTGTCCCATGACGAATAGCGGAATGGGACAGGGGATGACAGTCTTGAGGAAGGAAGTGATGTCGTCGAGAACGCGGGTTGTAGGGCCAGTATGTCCCTTCTCGGATGGCTTGAGAACGGAGCGGCCCCATCCTCTGTAGCATGTGAGCACCGTTCGTGATTCAGGAGAAGCATATGTTACCTTTGGTCGAAGGCGTAGACTTCAATGCCCTTGGAAGCCAAAGTTGGGAAGAAGTCGTTGTACGTGTTGCCTAGCACGTGTTAGTGCTGGACGGGACGGGAGCGGGACGGTATGTACAATGATCGCTGAAGCCGTGAATAAACACAAGTCTTGCTTTGGCTGGTCCTTCCGTCTATCCTATATGTCAGCTGCTAGTCTTTGGGGACACATGTCAATCCGCTACCTTCCACGTCTTGGTGTACAGCTTCTTCCCGTCCTCGACCGTATGCCAGCCTTCTTCGATAGCCATGCTGCGCAGAGAATGTGGGATAGTGAGAAGATGTCAGACTCGGTTAGAAGAGTAAGTGAGAAGATGTCAGACTCGGTCAGAAGAGTAAGTGAGAAGATGAGATCGAAATGTCGGGTATTACTATTCAAAAGTTGCTTTGCTGACCGAGTTGAGCTCAGCTCCCCAACCTCCAAGAGCCTGAGCCGCGGCGACTTCCGAAAGCGTCATAGTCCCATCGCGCTTGCCATCAACCTGTGGAAACCCCTCTATTCCCACCACAGAAGACCTTGGCTGCAGTCCACGACTCCCTGCAAGTTGCAATGCTAATTGCGACCGCACGAGCGATTCGTCATCACCGTAACTCCCTCCCTCACTTCGCACGGTCCGTCTCACTGAGGATGGTGCAGACGCGCTCCGCCAAAGCAAGCCTCAGCCATGAAGAGCGCACGGCAGCCGAGCCCCGCGATGAGGGCCTCCATGCAGTCATCATCGACCAGATCACTGCTGTAAACGACCGGATAAAGAAGTTCCGCTTCTCCATCAAAGACCGCAAGACCATCAACGTACTGTCTGCAGCCCCTGCCTGCACGCTCCTCGTTAGCTGATCGGGAGAAGTTCCTCCCAGGCCAATGGCTCGACGTTCACGTTCCCAGCGTCAAGAAAGCTGGCGGCTTCACCATAACGTCATCTCCTCGGCAAGCGGTGGCAAGCACAACGGATGACTACGTCCCATACCTTGAACTAGCCGTCCAGAAGAGCGTCGACAACCCACCCGCAGCGTGGTTATGGAGACCTGAGGCGGAACTAGCAGGCAAGGAGGTCTACGTTCGCGTTGGTGGCAGCTTCGTGTGGCCTCCGCCAGGCGTGGACATGGCCCAGATCAAACGCGCTGTATTCATCGCAGGCGGCGTGGGCATCAAGTGGGTGGACGAATTGGGGAGTCGAACCTCAACCTCGTTCTTCACTGACATTCCACTAGTCCCCTGATCTCCATGCTCGCACACCTCCATGAGCAAGACTCATCCATAGAAACGCGTATCCTCTACTCCACCAAGACACCCTCCAAAGACACGCAACCAAGCGAAGTTCTCTTCCTACCGGAGCTCACCGAGCTCTTCCGCAAACCTCGATCACAACCCAGTAAAGATCGCATTGAACTGTTCCTGACCGGGACATGGGACGGTACGGAGCTGAACCGCAAGGATGACGAGCCAATACATCCGCTGATGTCGCTCACGCTGCCGAAGTTAGCCACGGATACGGAGGTGCCGGTCATTGCGTGGACACATCGCATTGATGACACGGCCTTGTCTAGTGCGGTGGGAAATCGCGATGAGGCTCGCTCATCGGTGTTCTATGTCTGCGGCCCACCAGCAATGACGGACGGTATTGTGGACATACTGAAGGAGCAGGAACACGTTCGGCCGGAGAGAGTGCTGTGCGAGAAGTGGTGGTGAGTGGAGTCTACAAGCGATCACGTAGGTGGGTGGAACACGACATTGAGTAGCGTAAATAGAAACGTAACCACACCATTGGGCTGTCTGCAGTCCATGGAAAACCTCCAAATGAGAAGCTTATCTGGGATAAGCGACATCGTATATGAAGTGCAAGCATGCAGCCAGGTGTACCTTTCTTGGCTAGACTTAACGCCTATGCAAGGGTGGTGCCATCTGACCGCGCACCGCAACCTCAACAGCGCGACCGCTGTTCGCTCGTTCTTCGAGATTCAACTTCAATCAGATTTCTGCCTAGCCCTTTGTTCCCGCCTAGCATCTCGATCATCATGTTTGGAGTGGGACATGCATCGTGCCGCAAGTTGTCCGTCAACCATACCAAGACCTTTCCATCGCCATGACTACTCAGGAGCAGCTCTTCCTGCCCGTCCCAATCGGCCAACACGCAGCCAGCTACAGCACCACCAAGCTGATCGACGAGACTCGTACGGATCCCTATGATCCCGACAACGGAAAACGAGTCGTGATGGTATCACTCTTCCACGCAATCTAGCAGCTCGCACACGAGGTCGCAACTCTGGTAGATTACATGCCACCCAAGACCACAGCAACCTTGGACGCAGGATTGGCTCACTTTGAAGTTCCAAAGATCTTCGCCAAAGTCAAACTACCGATCAGCACCGCAGTATTCCACGATGCCACAAAATACGTCGGACAACTTCCCGCTGGTACTGTTTTCGCCTGGCCTAACGTTCTCAAGGCACCACTACAATGCGCTAACACGGAGCATTGCCAGTGAAGGTCTCGCGGTCGTGACTATAATAACTACGCGGGAGACGGTCATCGTCGAACATACGGATGGTACACACGTGCAGGGTAAATTTACCCATTCATTAGGATCCCCAGAACAAAGAGACTTGAAGAGCTCCTAGCCACTCGTGTGCAGGATGCAAGCTTCGTCCTCACAAAGCTCGGTAATCTGGATATCGTCAAAACACTATATCCGGCAGCTGTGGACGCATTCAACGTTGGTAAAACAGCCATCTTCGGCCACTCGTTCGGTGGTACGACTGCCATAAAAAGATCCTCGTTCTGTTGCCGCTATCCACACGGTTGGCTCGCAGTACGGTCTCCTCGCCGACACGAACAACCCCAAGTGTGATGTCAATTTGACGGACTCAGAACATCTTACGTTCTGCGATAAGTCGCTGCTGATCAAATGGAGTGTTCTGGAAAAGATGGACGCCATTACGAAGATGGTGGGAACGTTTCCCCTGGACGTTGCGTTGAAAGGGGAAGACAATGCCCTACTGGAAGTCCCGAGTTGAAATGTTTCGCGCCCGATCTAATTACGATCGCTTGCATGCATGTTTCTGAGATCAGCTCGGCTGTTTTACATCATCAAATGCGATGTGCGGCACAGCGGTTGCTCTCGCTTCAAGTCGTGACCGTTATGTCGGTTCAACTGCAAGCGCTATTGATCTGCGAATCTCACGCCGCACCTCAACTTACGCGCCGACAACCATCTTCCTTTCAAGTCTCTCATGACGCTCGCCCCACAAATGCGCTCCTCCAAACTGCGACTGTCCTTCACCTTCGTCCAACCGAGCAAGGCCAAATCGCGGACTAACGGACCCCAACATTCCCAACCACAATTAGCATTGTACAACCCACCCCATCTACCGCATGAATGCTGCCCTACCCATACGACCACCGCAGATGCAACTCATCGACCCCTCACCAATCACCCCCTCCACGGTATATTGCCTTGCCCAATCCAAGCAGATTGCTAGCGTTCCCAGAACAGGGATCGCGCATCCAACGCTCCAGGGTTTCTCCACGCTGATTCGCGCACTGGCGCCACGCCGCGCTGTGATGGGCGCACATCGTGTGCCACTCAGCGGCTGCAGACTGCATATCGCCCCAGCCAGCGGCGACGCTTGATGGGTTGCAGGTTGCGCGGGCTCGGCTGATGGGCTGCAGCGCGGGAAGGGCCACCGGTGGGCGTTTTCTCTGTTAAATATGGGGGCCCGCGCCCGGCGCAGTTGGCGAGAGCTGTGTCTTTTGATGGTTTGAGGCTGTCGTTGTAAAAGAGCTGGTTTTGCGGCGACTGGCTGTATTGCGCTAAAGGACGACGACTCCAACGTTTAAGACCGACCGACTGATAGTCGCGACACCGGACGACGACGGATCTCGCGCGTTTCCCCGCTCCTTTCTGACGGCCCACTGTCGCACCGTACTCCAGACGACGTTGTAGCTTTCCGCGACCTTTTGCGCAACCCACCACATTCAGCTTGTCGAGCCTCATCACCGTCGCAATGGGAGGCTTCTTCATCTCGCGCCAATGGCGCCTTGCTCGTATTGTCTACATCTTCATGATTGTGGAACTCCCGTTTACGGTCGCCAATCTGGCGCTGTTCGGCATCGCGGCGCCGAATCTGTACCGCACTATTCTATGGACCGAGGGCGGGAAGAGAGGGTTCAACAGTGATCCGAAGACAGTGTTGTATGCGGCAGCGAATTATCGACCGGTCACTATTCCGATGGTTTGGAGTAGCTTGTAAGTACGCCTTCTCTTCTTGGAAATTATGGAGGGGCTGGGAGGAAACGACGAGATGACACCAGACAAGTACTTTGCGAGACAGCGAAATCAAATGCTGATATATTTACCCACAGCAACACAAACTACAACCTCTACATCGGCGTTGTCTGCATGTTCTTCTACCTTATCAAATCCACCGCCTGGCTTCTCCACGTCTTCTACCCCATCTTCAGCCTGCCCCTCCACGTCGCTCTCGGCGCCCTGTGGGCCTACAGCATTGCCATTCAAACGGGCAAGGACACCATCGACCCGGAACGCATTAACAATGGCGCCCCGTGGTATATCACCAAGAACTGCAATATCGTCGAGAGCAAGACCATTCGCGGATACTGCATGCAGGCGAAGAGCTCGTTCGCTGTTAGTGTGTGCATGCTGTACGTCTCCGTCCCCAAATCCTCCGTCCACTTCTTCATTGGTAGCAAGACTAACCCTGCACCAGCACCATCTACATCTTCCACGTCCTCTTCGCAGCCTACTCCCTCTACCCCACCCGCGAAGCCCGCCTAGCCCACGAAACCAAAGTCGCCGAAAAGAAAGCGCAGAAAGAAAAATGGGCCATGTCCCCCTCGGACAACGAAATGACCGCCGAAGAGCAATGGCAGCACATGTGGGAGCTGCAGCAACTTCCCCGAACACCCGGCGGCACAGCAACCAACCCGGGCTGGCGCACACCCATGACGCCGCGGACCACTGCGTTCACCACGCTGGAGGGTGGCAAGGCGGAGCCAAAGTATGTCCAGCATAGTAGTCCGATACATGAGCAGGACGAGTGGGCACAGAGTGGGCATGGGGGCCATGGCCCGGTGCAGCAGTATTATCCGAGTCCGATCTTGGGGCAGGGACATGCGGAGCCGGAGTGGGTGTATGATGGGAAGGGGAAGGGGACCGCTGTTTAATGGATGAGCGTGAGATGGTGTTACGGTGCGCTGGATTGGTTCTTGGGGTTTCAAGGCGTTTGAGCGATTGTTTTGCTTTTCGAGATACCACATGCACTCTTTTGAGCGATGAAGGCGGGTTGGGATGGATATCTGACTTCCTCTTATCTCTTGCTCTGCCGAATCCATATTACGACACTGCAATCGTACTGAAGCGTCCAAAACACTATCCGCGGTTACTCTCTCAACGTGCCCTGTACATACCATCCAGTGGGGCACAAACGTTTGTTACATTGAGTACGGGCCGATGTTCTACCAAAGTCCAACGCATTTTGGGCCAGGGTAGTCTGGAAAGCTTACCCTGAAGGCTCCCAGCGCGTGCTGCATCACACAAGGCCCTACAATATCTTACCACTCGCGACGCAATTAAGGCCAGGGCTCTCAGCGCGTATTGCCTCACAACGAACCCTGTAATGTCTTGCAAATTGGGAAGCAGTTGCTTGTTCTGTAGAGCTTTTGGTTGACTTTGCCTTCCCTGTTGAGCACAAACCCCTCTTCTTCCCATCCCACAGAGCTACCAGCAACCATCTCGAGTTTGACACCAGCGCACTGTACCACTTTCGATAAGGCATCGTACCTCGCGCGGGTGGCGGAGCATGATCAACGCAAAATGAGGTACGACGTGTCCCTGCCGCAGGTAGCCGTTGTTGCAGTGGTGCCTGTGGCCATCAACTGCTCTTTACCAAGGCCAACAAAACACGACATGAGAAGGCATGACATGGGTGGGGATGAAAAAGGCGAAATACTGGACAATTGGAATGTGCACACCTTCAGTGGGGCGATACAGTTTTCTCATTTAAGTATCGTTGGCCGTCGCCAAACATCTTCACTTTTAGACAATCATCACGATGACTGCTCAAACATCATGTACTTACTACTCGGATTACACTTGGGACCCGTCGCGGTGCTGGTCCTTGGGTAGCGTGAGCATTACCACGCACAGTCACACTGCCTTCTTACGCGACCTTTCTTTCAGCCTAGGCACAGGCCGTTCCGACATAATTCACTTGATACCAGCAACGAATACGGATTTCGATCACTGTTTACCTGGACCCAAAGCCTGCAGCTACGTGTACACAGCGGCAGACTGCCCACCAGGACATCTTGCTATAAGTTCGATGTGGCATAATTGGGCAATCTGCTGCCCTAGGCAAGTGAACTAAACGCATGTTGACAAGACGACTGACCTCTCGAAACAGTGCCCTACCATTGAATAATTATAGCACTGATTTAGCCGTGTTGAGAACCTACAGTGATGCCATTACAGAGAGTTTCTACACTGAAGTAGTACCAATATGCGGTGAGTAGAGAAATGCCTTATTGTCATGATCTTGCACAGCTGATGTTTCTTCAGAGTACGCTTGGATCACCAAAGATCATAGTATTTCCACCTACAAAGCCGTACCTCTGGATTCGACTTTCGAGGTCGCCGGAGATTTCACGTTGTTGATCCGAGCGGTCATAGCAATATACAGTAGTGATCTCAGGACATCGAGCCTTTCCGGCACATTATCTCCATCTGCATCTCCATCCGCCACCCCGTCTGTACCTTCCAGCACATCCCCCGTCCTCAACGACAGTCCTACCGTTGCTCCAACCGGAAACTCTCGTCTGAGCCAAGGCTCCAGGATTGGAATAGGATTAGGCGTCGCTATCGGGGGGCTGGTCCTCGTTCTCACTTTCGGTACCATCTATTTCCTCTTACGAAGACGGAAACGGAGCCGGGAAGAAGCTGCAAACGACAACGATATGGGTGCAACCGACAAGGCAGAACTACCCGACAACCCTTTGCCAAAGCATCAGGTGGCGAATGAGAAGTACAGTGAGCCGGTGTATGAGATGGCGGGCTCCAGTGCGCCGGCGAAGCTCGGGGAAGAAGACGCCGAGAAGATAGAGCAAATTGAAGAAAAGACTGGTGTCGTTGGCGAGGTGGTCGAGAGTGCACGAGAAGATGGCAATGTTACAAGAACCAGGGAGGTCGATGAGATCAACAAACCCGCTACAGGTGCAAGTGCCTGCACGAGAGGAAGTTGAAGCGGGCTGTCGGCGACGACAGGTATGGTCAGTAAACCTATCTTGATGTCAATACCAATCATTTTGATATTGACCAATTGTGTGCTGAAGGACTAGGTTTAGGACAACGTGGAGGAGGAATTGGTTGGCAATCTCTCACTATGTATCATAGAATCAAGTAATCGCCATCCAAATAGCATTTGATTTAACTTCCTCTCCTTGCGATTGAGTGTCAGTCCTACGTCCCCGAATTTAGCGGCATCATCCCATCTATCGCTCTCATCCGTACCAACGCATTACTGCAGACTGAAAGTGAACACCCGGTGGAAAGTCGTCGTGAGACAGAAGGCTTATGATTTAGAGGGTAATTTTTGGTGGTAGTCTGTGAAGAGCGTGCGGACTTTGGTCGCGTTCTTTCGCTCCGAATCGGGCTTTTGGATCAATAAGAGTGCAGTGAAAGTTCTATCAGATTCCAGATGGGTAGGCAACAGTCATAGCTCGTTGCCCGGGAAGCCTATGCGCATCCACTATACTTTGGAAACGAAATTGGGCGATCTCCTCCCCTCCTTCAGCCTCTCCACCGCTATGTCCACGACTGAGTTTCGCTCCCGTACTGGGAGGGCGAGTACCATAACACTCCAGATCGGGTTCAGCATTGAATGTCATGCCATAAGTTTGCTCTTACGATATGGGTTTAGAACTCAAGACCATATAGGACACCCTCAGACTTGCACTGTCCCCCGCCTCACGCTAACATTGACTTCGTCAAAAGACATCAGTCCTTGCGCGCAAAAGCCTGTTTGAGTTCCAAGCAAAGACAGAGAGCGGTTCGGCATCACCGCAGAATATGAAAAGGGTATTATTCTACCATCGAGACTTCATGCCAGTCGAGATGTCTCTATGCATGCTCGGGGAAATTACAAGCATAGTGAACTGCCGCAAGCAGCATATTTGGGATCTCAGAGGAGAAAGGGAAGCTTGGGGTAGAGCCTGATGCTGATGCTGAGGCTCAGAAATGTATGAAGTCCGGAGGGAAGTAATGTTCCCCCTTGACGGTGAAGTCGGTAGGTGCTCTTTGATCAGGCCATATTCGCATGTGAATTCGGTCGGAAGTCATACACGAGCTTGTGAACATATAAGCGGTGTCGAGCTCCCAATGATACTAAAGTCCAACGTTGTCTAACATGGCTCTTATCAAGGTGACTCTATTGACCTTATGAGAATTGATGGGGTCAACCAGATGCGCATAGACACTTAAAGTAAGAGTCATTGCGCATCTACTTACCCCCATCAATTGCTTACAAGGGTTAGTAGAATTACCTTGATACAATAGGCAGCGTAGAGAGCAACGTTAGACAATGTTCGACGATCAAACCTATGGATCTGTTAGTATTAGCCTATTAGACGCGTTTTTACAGCCTGACCTAGCGTAGTTGTAGCTGCCCAATTCAAATGGGATAAAAGCCTTCGCGAGGTCTCGCGCATCAGGAGAGCCGTGGAAGTGCTAAGGAAAACACAGAATTATCCATACATTACATTGTGAAACTCTCGGAACTGGCATCGTGTCGTGCCACATGGGTACCACCTCCATGGGACTTTCCTTATCTCCCCGTTAGAGATCGAGCCTGATGTCATCCAACCAGCAGGCACTATTGAGCTCAATTACCCACATGTACGGCGGCGCGGATCAACGCGGCAATCTTTCGTGTTCATGAGTCGGTGATATCTTTGGCGCTTTTGTCTGAATCGTGACGCGCGACGCTGAGGGCTACCTAGCTCCAACAACGCAACGCTCGCAACGAGTAAGCAAAACAAGCTATTTACGAATTGTAGTACTATCTAATAGCGTTTTTATGGTGCTATTTGTGGTGTCGCACAACAGAAGACCCGCGTACGCGCCAAGGATACCACCAATTTGTGCACACGACAGACGTGAAACCGTCCCCTTATAATACGCAGGCCCTCCAACTCAATCTGCACTCATCCAATAGACCAAGCAGCCTTCAAAATGACTACGCGAGGTCCAAGGTGCACATTCCATTCCGACTACACCTTCGACGCCTCTCACTGCTGGTCACTCGGACCCAGCCGCGTCAGCCACAGCATCACCTACTTCTCGCGCTTCCTGAACTACAAATTCGCTTTTTCAAACGATGGGGAAACTGTCCTTGTACCTTATAACGCGACCGAGTTCGACAAATGTCTGCCGGGTCCGCCCGACTGCAACTTCGTGTACTTCGGTGGTGCATGTCCTGAAGACTATACTGCGTTGAGCTTGGGATATATGGTCGGTACTACGACTGAGTACTGTTGCGCCAAGTCAGTCTCTTGTACGGAAGCTTTTGTATCTTGGAGCTGATAGTTGGCGTGTAGAGCGTCGCCTTTGACGAGGATGATGAGTTTCTCTATACTTAGCTATCCCTACTATAAAGATGTCTACACAAATGAGGCTGAAGCCAAACTTGGCTCATCGTCACGGAATGTCACTGGGAATGTTTGTAGTGAGTACATGCCACCTGCACAAATCAACGATTCAGGAATGGGGAACACAACGAGCGTTAGGGTGGGCAGGTAGTCTGTACTAACCGACCGACCCATAGTGTACCACTGGAACGCGTCCACGGCTACCATTTTACCGACCGATGCCACCGGCGATGGCGTATTTAACAACGTGCTGTTGGTTCCCGCAATAACTGCGCTGAATTATTTCACCAAGCCTGCAACTCCTGGTATAAGATCCTCGCTCCCAACCACGACGCGGTCCAGCCCCTTAATCATAACTTCGACCGATGCTGTGTCCGCATACCCTCCTCAAAGCCTCAGTAAGCCTGCTCGCATAGGTATCGGTGTCGGCGCAAGCATCAGCGGTGCTCTCCTTCTATCCACGATCGGCATCATCTTCTTCCTTCTTCGGAAAAGACGCACCCAACATCAGCGTCCAGAGGTCAATGACAACGAATGGGGGAAGGCCGAACTACAAGGGAACGAGCAGACTGAACTACACTGGGGTGGTGCTCCGAACGAACTTGTGGGTGAATCGGTGTACGAGATCGAGGATACAAGTCTACCGGTCGAGATCCGTGACTCGAGTTCACCGGTCGAGATCGAAGACTCGAGTTTACCGATCGAGATCGCAGGAGGAGCGCCTGAAGCCGTAGGAACCGCGGAGCACACACCGCAGCACCACGATACAGGAGCGGGCCATGATCCCGAACGGGGGAATAGAGGGCATGATGACGACGGCGAAGACCGAGCAGTGAGATGATCGAGATGAGCGCAAGACACTGGGCCGGGAAATAATATAAACTCGGCGCGAGGAGGAAACAGGGAGGCGGATGGACCACAGGGGGTGAGAGCGGAGCAAAGACTGAACTGGCATTGACGTGGGGAGGCCGAGAGGGACGATCGTGTGTTCGACCCGGGAGAAGCCCACAGGTGCCTGCATGGTCGTGCAAACTGCTGAGGCAGCGCTCTACTTCGTCCCTTCATGATGCGGGAATGATGCCCGAGACAGCCTAATGACCGATGAGGCTCAAAGCTGAGCTCGCTGTTCGCGCTTTTGAAGTGTACATCGCTCTTCGAGATGTACATGTGTGCCTCTTACTCGCTGTTTCCAGAAGCCGTTTCCACTAGAACTACTAGACTGGATGATCGTTGTCCGCTCTGTTCGAGGGCTCCACTACAATGTGAAGGTATTGCAACCGCTGCGCATGGGATCGACTTCGCTCTCTGGGCCGAAACTCGCCTTTGCTTCAACGCGCTTGCATAAGCCGCTAGCAAACCACGGTTTGCGGCTTCATTTCGCTCAGCGATCGTCGAGTGCAATAAGCCCCACAGCAAGATCCTCTTAGATGCATTAGTGGTCTAAAGTAGTGGTGGACATTGACTAGAATGAGGTAGGTGTGCCGCTGAAGCGCAATAAACCGCTTGTTGGCAATGAAGTTGGTGTTGGCGCGCACACGCCAGTGAGGCCTCCACTTCGGACTCCGCACCGACGGACGGACACCAGTAAGCGTAGTCTTCTAGAAGACAGCGGCGCTTCGCCGCACGCTTAGCAGTATTGGAAGGATTACGGAGAAATGGATAGCTGTTTCTCTGGTGATGATGATAGGCATATGTTTTGCGCAACGGGTTGGTGGAAAGGGGCGCTACTGCGCTTAAGCGAGCATGGCGTCAGCCTTTGGTAAGACGAGAGGCGGTCGATGAACGCAAGCCTAAGCTCGGCAAGGCGGGCATCGACTTTGGCTCGCGTTGGGGCGTGTTGGTGATGTCAGTGTTGACGCTGACCGCCGTGTTGGTTAAGGAAGTTAAGTGCAGACGGTCCAATGGTGTGGTTTCGATCACGCTAGCCTAGGGCGGACACTAGCGTACATTCCACCAAAAGCATTTCTCGATGCTGGCCGAGAGCGTTCGAACTCGGATATCAATCTGAGCATGGCATTTGCTTGTCATGTAGCTCGGGTACTGTCTCATGACGTGATGCTGGATTGCATTTCACCTGCCTGAACAGGAGTCAAACGAGCCAGCGACGCGAAACCGACGCACCGGGACATGGTGCACTTTGGAAGGCCATTGAGTAGCAAGACCGGTGGTTTTGGAGAGCGGGTCAAGCTGAATGGATTTGCTACCACGGTCGATAACCTCACTTGAATGTTCAGATGGAAGCCATGCAGGCGTGACGATCGTGTGGCACGACGCCACACCAGCAGCTGAATAAGCGCACGGACCCGTCCAACGTTAGTGTTTTGTCCAGGGGCTGGCGTCAATGTGTTCATGTGCTGTCCACATGTCAAGCGCCGGGAGCGTGTCTATTGAAAGACATGGGCGACCGTGCGTCTATGCGCACTCAGAGGAAAGAATGGCATCGGCGTGAAACAGGAGGCCAAAGGCAAGATAGGGCGAGACCGTTGAGGGCGCCGAGCGGAGGGAAGGTTTGCATAGTTGCAGGCGGAGAATTACCACGATTGGGGTGCGATCGTCGGGGTTGCACCCAAGCTCGCGGGCGCTGGCCGGATCGCTGCGAGCAACTCGGCGCAACGCTTGGTGGAGGTTGGACACGGCGTCAAGCGACGTGTTGGTGACCATTTGGCATGCTTTGGCAGCCCGAGACGCCCACCGATGTCAAGTAAGCGGAGCACGGCCTCGGGAGCGGGGTGGCCGTGCTAGGGGGGTGGGCTCGCATGCAAGTAGCGGCAAGACGCCAATTTGCAAACCGCGCTGGTGATCCTGTTGGCCTGGCATGTCAGCGAAGAGACAAATGTTCCTGCTCCTGTCATGCTTGGCCCAAATTAGCTCGCGACGTTGACGCGATGGCTGGCGCGCCCGAGTCAGCCGTCACGGACGGACATGGCGGCGGCTGCGGCGTGGAATGAGGGCTGCTTGCAGATGGACTTCACGGCGTGTGTGGTGTGGGTGTGGGTTTGGGTGTGTGTGTTTGAGCGTGGACAAGCGCGGGCGGCGAAGTGCGACGGCAGCGTACAGGTCTTCCGGCGGGTGGTGGCGTGAGGGCAGGCCGTGGGCGGTCTCGGCTGGAGGGCACATGGTCGTCGACACGGCCTGAGCTGGCGAGACATGGCGACAGAAGTTGGTTGTCAGGTGCAGGCGTCGATTGGCACCAGTGCTGCAGCAGGGCCAAGGCGCGCAGCGGACCTGTTGGGTCTGGTGGCTGTCGTGTGCGGGCTCGCCAACACGGACTATGGCTCTGGATGCCGCCACAAGGTGAGGAGATGCATGTGGGCTGTCCGCGTCGCCGTGACCCAGGCCCGTCGACCAGCTGATAATAGCTGCACCCGTACCTGGTTATTAACGCCCAAGTATTGTAGTCCCCCGCATCCGCTGCGAGCTCGATCGCCGCCATCCGATTCATATCTATATCCATATCCACATCCATATCCCTATCCATATCCATGCCCATATCCACATCCCTCTCTGCTGGTATTGTCTTTACCTTCGCCGTTGCCGCGTGCTGAGACGCGCTTGCCTTCAGACGCTCGCACCTGCCTGGGAGCACTCCTTGCCCTGTTCTCGCATCCTCCCTCGCAACTGCAACTCACCCCTGCACCCCATCACCCTATACAAAGGACAGGCCCGCGTGCCGTCATTATTGTCGCCGACACCGTTCCAGTCGAGCCGCCGCCGGTCCATCACACGCTCCCCATTCGACGCCAGGAACAAAGACAGGCGCATTCCGTGGTACTGCGCATCCGAACCAGCAACTGCACCCCGGCCGAGGGCACCCATGTACCGCATCCGTCCTGTGCTCCAGCCCGCCCTACAAAAGTCGACTTCGCCGCGAACGACTCGCTGGTGCCACTAACGTCGTTTGCCCTTGCTACACCAAACATTTCAAGAGTGCAGCGAGAGCCTGCTTCATTCGACTCTCACCATTAATCTTGCCCGACATGGATCTTCTGGCCGAAGCGACCACAACAAGCCGCTCGCGCAGAGCAGACCGCTCAGCCAACAACACCAGCTCGACTACCTCCCCGAGCTATGGATACCACAACACGTTCCACACACACGACTCTCCCGTTCTGACCTCGCCGCCAAACTATGCATGCGCAAACAGCTCGCAGACGCTCACGTGGCTCAACACCAAGGCCTCACTTGAAGCGGCGGCTGTCCGGACCACCAAGGCACCTCCAGCATACACATGCACCGTCCAGTTGGAGGGCATCATGGGCGTGAAGCAAGAGCTGTCTTCTATTTTTGAGATTTCCCGGACCCGCGAGTGGAACGATGTCTATGTTGTGCTACGCGGCACACAGCTCACCCTCCACCGCCTCAAGTCTCCGAGCTTGCTCAGCAAGAGCCGGACGCCCACCGCTGGCAAAGTCATCAAGCACTACACGCTGCAGCACGCCGAGGTGGGCGTCGCTGCGGACTTCAAAAAGTCGGCCTTGATACCAAGGTCGCCATTCGCACACCTGGTACCGGCCTCGGCCCGCCAAAAGCTCTACGAAACCGACCCCCAGCTCTTCGACCCAGTTCGAGAACACGTTCTACGCCTGCGTCTGGAGACGGAGCAATTCCTGCTCTGCGCAACTAGCCAGGAGGAAATGCTCTCATGGGCAGAGCACCTGTCCGCCGCTATTGATATCAGTCCGCCTCTAGAGGACCGGAGCGAGCCACGCTACCGAAGCCTACCCCGACGGAGCAGGCGACAGCGCATTATTGATGGTTCGCGGCTTGGCGAGAATCTAGAGCATCTGTCTTCTCTAGACGCTGGCCGGCGCATCATTGCAGAGCAAGAGGCCATCATCCGCCAGCTGTATCCCCAGTTGGCCAACGGAACGGCTCCGGAGATATCATCGAACTCGCATGGTGCAGATCCGGATCGCGACGAGTTTGACCCTGATGATGTTCGTTTCCCCTCGCGTCGGCCTGGGAGTTTCTCGGCTAGCCGGGCAAACTCGCGTGATGGCGAGGCCAGCACAGAAGAGCACTCTCTCACGGGGTCTAGCGACTCAGACAACCCGAAAAACACCCCAATTGCCCGACCAAGCCGGTCTCAGGCTCTCCGCTACCGCAAGCGATGTGCTCCAGCGCTCCTCGCCTGCTCACCGAGAGTTAGCGATGTGGTTTTCAGCAGTGGTCGGCGTCTGCGGATCAACACCAAGGAGCAGATACTGGTCGAGTACACAACTCATCCACCTCGTTACGAATCGCACAATTTCCAAAAGCCCAGGCGAACTTCCAGGACGACCTTGGAGAATGCGATCCGGACTTCCACAAAACCTTTGCCGACACCAATCAGCATTGAGAGACCAGCCTCACCGCTACGGGGCATCAGCGATGATTCGATGGCGTCTTTTGGCTATGAACTAGGATCCACGTCCTCAGATCAAGGCTCAGACGATATTGTCTCCGCTGCGCCTTCTGAACCGCCATCTCCGACTGCGCTCACCCAGACCAAGGCTGACGCCACCCGTCAGCTCACCAGCATGGGGAAAAGGAGGGGCAGCGAAGGACCTCGAGAGGCCAAGTTGAGTGCCGTTGCGCTGGGTGTGGGCCTGCTGATATGAGCCGGCGACACTGCAAGAGTGCACGGTTGTGGATAGTATTTCTTCTATCTCGCAGATTTCCTATGTCTATGACGCACGGCGTCGAAGCATTGTGTCTCTATGATACCATATCATCATCCGGACGGCGTTCCATCTTTGAGCATTTTCACCACACCGCCTCTCTTCGAAAGAAGGCGTTTTCAATTCCATGAGATACCCCACACTGTTCCAGTTGAATTTAAGGAGGACCCTGTAGTGGCCGGCGAATCGAATTCGCACACATACACCATACAGATAGTAATTGCACAATCCATCTATGCAAAGTGGAAATGCTTAATTTTGAACATGATTGGTCTCTGGAACGCAAATCGTGATACGCAGGAAGACTGTAATTTGCAGCAGTGGACACTAGCCATGCGTCTCAGTTGCATGTGTCTCGTGCGCTTCTCGTTCCTGATCCAGAGCCTTGGGTGCACTGGCACGCAAGCTCTGGCCGAGAACGGATCTATCCGTTTGGTAGATGAGGGCGTCACGGCAGGGCGAATTTCCGCAAGCGGCCTTGTCTCGTCTCACAAGACGGACGGACGATGGTACCTGCGTCACTTGAAGGCCCGATACCTGATTCGAGCGATCAGACTTTTCTTTTCCTCTTGGACGCGTGGCCCGTCCACAAGATCAGGTTTCAAAGCATGCAGATGGTACGAGACGCGCTCGTGCGATGAGAGATGGAATGTCGTTGTTGTGGTTGTGGCTTGTTGTCTGATGTCGTCGCGATGCGAGATAGTATGAGGAAAGTATATGATGATCGTTATCGAAATGTGGGCGGCAAGTGGATCGTCGATCGCGTTGTGTGGCTTGTCGCTATGGTGATCGCTGGTCGTTTGGGGGTTTGTGCTTCGGATCGCGTGCCGAAGCGGAACCGGGTCGCTGGTATGAGACGTCCTCACGTGACCTACAACAATGTAGGAATCAGTGATCGATTGCTCGTCCCTCATCGTTCAATACTCATCGACTTCGCGATACCTATGCTCCGTGACACCCTCAAAAACGCGATGCAAGGTCTAGTCCCAGAACCCTTTCGACTTCGGGCGTGGCGAGCTGCGGGCCGCCGTCGTGTCCAGCTCAGGAGCAAAAGGATGCGGTCGCACGCCGGCCGCGCCGCCTAGATTGGACTGCAGCGAGATGAAAGCGCATCTAGAGCGCGCATTGCAATTGCATCTAGCCAAGGCATCCATCTACAGTTATTCGCTCGCAATCACGAGAGCGACAACGCCCTGCACCGGAACGAGCTGGACCGCCTTCCGAGCACACGTCGAGCCCATCCGTCGCGGCACACCTCGCCCACAGCTGCTGTGACCCGCATGCCGCATACAGAAGCAAGAGATGCGTATAGCAGGCGGTGTATGATATCTACTCCGCGTCGTGGGTAAAAGCGACGCCTGCAGCGGTTGCTGATTTCATTTCCTCGCTCGCGTAGGCGAGCCGTCCTTGCATCGCTATTGCAGTATCACACCGTATCGGATGCGACATTGGCCAGCAGCAGATAAGAGACGGAAGAGCGAGCAAACCGATAAACAACGTCACACGAGAGCTGTAACCGAGGGCCCGATACGAGGCCGCAGGGCCCGAATATAACTTGCGATCGGCGCGGTGCAGAAGCGACATACCCACCATCACGTTTGCCTGTCTGAACATGGCGAGCAGCAGCGCCGATCAGCGCTCTGCGCGTGCGCGGCATGGGCTGCTGCAGGTAATATGGACGATCGCGCGTGTTTGCTGGGACAGCCACTGGAGGGATTTGCGTAGGCTAAATGCGCGTTTAGGTCGGTTCGCGTCTGGCCTTTGGCGGTCTGGATGCCCGACGTGCATGTCGTTGGTGTCGGATGTGGCTCAGCCTTGTTGCGCGCTGCGCTTCGCATGGTGAGATGTGGATAAGAGTATGGGATTGTTCTGGTTGGTAGATGGGGTTTGGAGATTGTGCATGGTGAGGGGTGGGCGGGGATGTTTGAGTGCGGGATGAGGTGAGCGGGAGAGTGGCATGGGTTGGGGAGTGATCTAGATTCGGGGCTGGCCGTTGGTGATGGCTTGAAGGTGGAGACGGGGGGATGTGATGGGTCGCAGGCGTGTGTGCGGCCGTTGGGGTGGGCGTTCGACGGAGTGGTGCCTGCTGCGGTTTGTGTAATGCTGACGCAGGTCTGCGGAGACAAACCGCCGTACCAGTCGGTTCGGCGCGCGACGGGACTCTTCTTCGGGAGAGCTGCTCGGAGATCTAGACGGCACGATGCAATATTTAGGCACCGATTGCTCTTCACTGACTTGGGGTTGTAACGGTCGATCGTTGGCGTTACAGGGGTGTTGCGGCGGTGGGAGAGCGGGTGAGTGCATAGTTCCAATGGCTTCGGAAGAGACGCGAAGTCACTGACTCCGGTTGACCGCATGACACTAGGTAGCAATCCGTTTGCTCCGTCGTTGCACTGCGTAGATCGATTCGAGGCAGTACGGCCGTAGCCCGGTGGTACACACATGATAAAGCATGTCACTGGGTATGTACTCGTGTCGCTGCATGTTTGTTTGCTTGAGAGCAAACGTTTCTTGGGTACGTGGAGAGGGCAAACAATTCTTGGTTACGTGGAAGCGCTGGGACTATGCGTGTGTTTTCGTCACAACCTCGCACCACCTCGCACCACCGAGATGCAGCACTAGGATCTACCCACGACGTGATACACGATCAAGCTTCCCAACATCCAATTGCATGTCCACTGCAAATCGCCGTCATCTCCAATCAGATCGCGCGTTCCATCTCGGACCCACGAGACCACTTGGCCGAGTAACCATGCGACAAGAGCATAGCCACCCAACCACGAACGCCACAGATCGAGCGCTTCCGATTGCTCGTACTACATGGTCTAGCGTCTCAAAGTGGTAACCATTCGTCATTTCACAACACATGGCGCGGAGATTCATCTATTCAGGCTTCACAAGGGGTCATATGCCTTCCGATCACTGCCATCTCGCGGCATTTCGATAGTTTCTTCATGAAGCTATACAGAGACTAATCTCACCGCAAGAACTACCGCATTGAAGATGAACCACTCGATGGGACTTTCTCGAGTGAGCGGAGGGACTATTTGGACATGTGGGTTACGCTCCTCCTGATATCCGGCGTCGAATGGTCGCTGCGAGGTATCGCGTCCATGGTGCAGTGACAAGCGCGAAGTCGGTGCTCGATCTACGCGCAGCTCTGTTGAACTTGCACCCGAAGTCTCGAACTCGGGAAATGGATATAAAGAAGTGTCCCGACTGCCATATCGTCGGTAGCAACGAAGGAGCAGAATACTCGTACTGAAGCAATCCCACCGAACAACCGAGTCACACAGACTACGAATCCCGCCAGTGAATATGAAAGTTGGCGTCCTATCCACAGCCGCGTTGCTTTGCGCCGGTGCTTTTAGCACGCCCATTGAGAGCGGAGAGCGAGGCGCGAATGTCAGTGTTGAATCGTTTTCTGCAACCAGCAGCCACTGCTCCCACCGTCACTTTTCACAGCTAGCATGTTCCACCCAACCACTGAGGTCCTAATCTATGACGTAGGTCTACTTCACCACGGAACCCTTTTGGAACACCCGAAGCTCGGGCAGTGACCGGCTCGATCCCATCCTAGGCTATGATGTCTGTATCGACCTCAAGGGCACACCTTTGTAAGAGTCCCGCTCGACATCAGTCGCTCGCACATACGTTCTTACACTGGCTCCAGCGACAAGACTATTTCTTCCTTCGGTCCAGCGAAGAGTGCTGTGTGCATCTTGTTTGAGTACGTCTACCCCGTTTCCTTGTCTTAGTCACTTGAACGCATACAGGTCTTCCGATCTCCCGATCCCCCTCGGTATCGTGCGGTTGATGGAGGCTAAGATTGCATTCTAGTGACTACAATTGTAGCGGCAACAGCGAGTTCATCTTCTACTCTGGGTACGCAGAGATGGGGTTCAATGGTAGGTCCTCTTCATCGCCCTCGATCGTAGACGTGTGTATTGACAGTATCAGGTTGGGATAATCGAGTAGCTTCGTATCGGTGCGGATATTGCATTGTTGGCGTGGACGAAGGGTGTCGGGACCAGATTGGATAGAGCGTGTATCGCAAATCGCGACGTCTGGAAGTATTTTCCAGCATCAGTGATCGCACTGATGGAAATTCCGGCTTGCCGGACCTAGATGTCTCTGTGAAAGAGATATCTGTGCATGCATCTGGTATTCTTCCATAACTGCTCTTCTACATGTGTGCTGCCATCCCCTCGTCGATGCGCTTCGCGGCCCACCCCGGTTGCTCTGCTTGCGAACACCTGATGGGCCTTAGAGTGTGCGGTGCAACTATGAAGCGTTGAAATCATGTGCCATCCTCTTTGCCTTGCATAGTGACCCACCATTTTGCCAGGAAGGTCAAACATAGGTAGTGGCATCTTTGTCCCAGTGCTTCGCTGTCACTACTGGCTAGTACACGCGCACTCTGGCGGGTTGAGCAGGCAAATGTAGAGGGAAGCTTCTTTGCCGCGCACCTCTACTTGCCAAGCTTCAGGCGTAAGGAGGTTAGCATATTATTTCAAAATGCGCTGAGCCGTGATTCCGATATCATGTCCTTGACCCCCATCTACTCATTCCTACGTATGTTTGGTGTTGTGCTTGATCAGCTCCGCGCCCGTTCGTTATCTCCGAGAGGGTGCGTGCTACTGTAGCCGCTTTTCTCAATCCACTATAATCTTGGTGATTTCGGATAACTGGTGACAGAATTCGTAGAAAAGCATCGCAATTGAGCCAGGTTGGTTGGTTGGGAGAGTTCGGGAGGTGCCGCGGTTGGCGTTCGTCTTGGCATGATTATGTCATCGATACGCGAAGCTTCCCCTTTAACCACGGATCCTTTCCGTCATCTTTCATGAACGCGTTCATATAGTGACTCTCTTCGACTAGAGCTGCTTCTCACTGTGTATCAAGAAGCAAATTCCGGCCACTGTACTTGTTAGTTAAGTTCGATCGAGAAAGTACAACAACCGGGTTTTCCAATCGAACTATTCTGACGAATGTTTAGGTATCTGGACGTTCCTCAAGCCGCGAGTTGTTCACATGTCGGATGAGATCAAGTATCCGACAGGGTTCGGACGGGAAGATGTTGTTTCTTGGGGAACTACTGGCCTTGTCGTCATTGATAGGCCATCCAAGACAGTGATCAAAACTCCTCTTCACGAAGACTGTTCCGATCTCATCTTGAGAGAGCAGAAGATCTATGAACGCTTTGATCAACTAGGAGGTCATGAAGGAATTCTCCGTTACCATGGAACCGTTGAATCTGGTATTCGACTGGAATACGCCCCGAAAGGCAACCTACGATCGTTCAACAACCGAAACAAAGTCGATGATGAGCTACGACTGCAATGGGCTGTTCAGATTGCGCAGGCACTCAACTTCATTCATCTGGCCGGGGTTGTCCATGGGGACTTAACTTGCCACAATGTGTTCCTGGACGAAAAATTGAATGCTAGGCTAGCCGACTTCGCTGGATCTTCCCTGGACGGTTCCCCACTTCTCATTGCTGTGACAGCAAGTCATGAGTATCCAGGACCTGCCTTGTCAGTCCAAGGGGATCTGTTTGCGTTTGGTTCTCTGCTATATGAGATCATGACTGGAGATGCTCCTTACGCAGATTTATCCGAAGACGATATTCTAGCCCGATACTCGGAAGGCGACTTTCCTGACACGGATTCTTGGGAATCCATCGGAGAAGTTATCAGAAAGTGCTGGAAAGGTCAATACGATGGATTTGCATTGGTTGTGGAGGACCTGAATGGTATTTTTCATTTTACAAATCTAGCTGTACGAGAACTAACATGAACCAGCACATAACCAAACGTTCACGCTTTCCCCCACGCTTGATGCCAGGACATCAATTCTTATTGGTCTTACTGTGGTTGTAGCCGCCTTGATTCTGTTCCGTCCATTCTTGTTAGGACGGGGCCGTTTGTCGTTACGGCAGTAAACGTACGTATTGTCCAGTCAAGAGAGACACTTCGGGCACATCCCAGGTCTCCTAGTTGTCCCTGTCATGACCACTTCGCCGTTTTCCCCCTTTGCTGGATGGGCATCCACGCAGGTGTAGCCAGTGTTTTTGGCCTCGTCACATTTGTCATACTGCCGTCTCGAGATGACGTGTTTAGGGTCGGCTTCGCAGCCTTTGAACTGAGTCTTCGATTCATAATAATAACACATTATTTCCAAAGAGAAACTGACTTTGAATTGATTTTGGGAGGTTTCCAACAAGCTGTAACAGAAGCACAGTCTATATAGTGGTAAGATCGGACGCAATAGGATCAAAGAGCGAGACCATTTAGGCGGACGCAAGAGCGGTAAATCAGAAGGCTGTGCTGAGAAGGCACGATCGCGCAGCAACTCCTGGCCGAACCCCAGCCGAGATGCAGCCTAGAGCACCGTTGTCTGCCTAACGCAGCTCGTGGACTGAGATCGGCCAGCTTCTAGTGCCTATGAAAAGCAGCGAAGCACTAATCCATTGGCTGCTTTATTGGACAGAGATAAGGCGGTACTGATGTTGTACTGGTTATGGACGGCTGCGCGCTTGTGTTCCCGCATGTATCCGGTTCTGTTAGGTCGGCATAATTCTGAATCGTTTGATTCGAGGGTCGGTCGCTCAGGGCGAGCGTTGAAGCATGTAGAGCAATTTAGTAGGTGGGATGATGGGTGCCGGACCGCAATTCCTCACGATCGTGCGCATGAAGATGACCGCCTCGATGGATGCACGGAACATCCCAGCACAGGCCTTGAAGCGGTCGCGTAGATGACCGGGGATCGCGATCGTTCACTGGTTCCTCACTCGCGCGTCCTTCCAGATATGGTCCGGCAAAGCCACGCATCCATCTGCATTTGCTACCCGTAGGAACGGGACATTGATCGGCTTCGTGTGGCCATATACGCAACGATCGCCAATGTGGATAGACAAGGCTCATACGCAGCCAGGTTAGCATTCGGCCGAGCGGGCACGATTATCACGTACCAGATATCACCGGTGGCGGGGAAGGGCCTATTAATTTCGATGACGATTCGTGTCATTCCACGGCTTCATCACATGAATATGAAGGCCAGGCATTGCATCATCATCCACCGCTAGCTCTGGCTGCAAAATTTGAGGCTAACGAGGCCGAGAGTTGCTGACTCGTGCACTCGTTCGTGACCAAGTGAAAGCGTTCCATCTCCTTTTGAAAGTTCGATGGGTTGAGACGACCTGACCTTGTGTATCGTAAGAGGTTTGGCGAAAGGAGGTGGGCCACCCGATCGCATGCTCACGTAGTATCTCAAGCTCAGGAGCAGACAACGGTGTGAAAACATACCAGCCAGGCTGACTGGGTGGTAAGGGGCGGAAAGTAAGAAATGCGTATTGGATCAATCTGGACAGTGATGCCGTACTACCATATTCTAACACTCAAAACTCCAACAGCGTTGAAACAACATCGAACTGAACGTTGGGACCCCCATGATAAACACCAAAACCCATGTGCGAAGATAATCAAGCCATGCGCGATGGTGAGGGTCATCGTAGACTGGCTGAAGTTGGTAGTTGCGGCATTCCCTTTAACAAGACCTTACAATCCTCCTGGCTGACAACTTTGTCTAATCCTCTGGCACAAACAATTTGCCCCGAATCACCAGGAATAGCTAACAGCTTTCCAGCATCCTCGCAAACCTCCTTGGTTACGCGTTCCGGCACCCCAACCCGGCCTTCCAACAACGCCTTCCAATGGACTAACGCCTGCTTGCGATGGTCGATGCAAGGCTTTGCAAGCCCGGTCTCAACGAGGGTCGATTCTTCGGAGGTTGCGCGGGACGGAGCTACTAGGACCGACTCCCGGTGATCATGGGTCGTGAAAAAGGGAGGGCTCAACCGGACAAGAAGCAAAATGGATATAACTACGACTTCGAGGACACAGGGTATCTATTCAAGGTAAGTCTAAGCAGTGAGGAATTGAACAACTACCTACCAAATACAGGGGCCTGTGTAGTTGTGTATGATCGTTAGAATCTCCACCTAAAAAAACGTGTAACAAGACTGCATTGCTAACGAGTGCGAATGCAAAACAACTCGTAAAAACTATGGGCTTCCCTTGTCGAATCGTTGGATGCTTGTACAGAAGGAAGACATATTCAAGTGTCGCTGCGGTATAGAATATGAGACTTCCAACAAAAGGAGGTATCGTTTCCTTTCCCGCGGCAACGCCAAAGAGACCTAAGAATTGGATTGTGATTGTACCCGCAGCGACGGTCCCGACGACAGACCAATGTTGCCACGAAGGAGCATGACGATTCAGGATCCGCCAGAAAATGCAGGCCTAATGCGTTTAGTCTTGTGTACTGTCCAAAAGAATGAATACAAACCTCGACGATCAGCCCATAGACCCAAGGTACCACCAGTACCGAAAGGTATTCATATTGACACGCACATTGGGGTTGCTTCTTGCATTTTTGCCAGAAGGCGAAAGCCACAATAGAAGTTATCAGGCCCACAAGAGACAGCCAGGCCACGACAGAACGTGTCAGCACCAAAACCAACCGAAACTTGTCGTGCTCTTTACTCCAAAGGTAAATATGCCAAAAACTAAACACACAGATGGCAAAAGCACACACGAGACTCGCGGGCGATAGGTCCATCGTGGTGAACGTAAAATCGGGGGCGTTCGGAACGAACGTGCAGGAATGCAACCGGTGAAGGGCAGGAAGGCGGTGAACTGAAGGACGACAGGGCGGATGTCGCAGCCTTGCGCGAAGAACGTGCATGATATATGGTTGAGATCGACCAGCACGTCTGGTTGATCTTAGCGCATCTGCAAGGTTATAGAGCTAGAGCTATCCTGCTCCCGTATGCTATGCAGTAATTGTTATGAAGCTTGTGCCAAATACCTCTATGAGATGCCTTTAGGCTTGGAAATGTATCGGGCGAGGAGCGATGCACGCAAGTGAATTGTGATGCAACTTTCGGTTCGTAGGGTGATCATCTAACGTGCATGGGTCACTAGCCGTGTCGCAGGTGGGCAAAAGTGACAGTCGCGACAGGTCCCACAAGCGAGCCAATCGTGCGTGAATCTCGCCTGTCACCTTTGCCCACCTGTGCATCTGTCACCTTTGCCCACCTGTGCACCTGTCACCTTTGCCCACCTGTGCACCTGTCACCTTTGCCCACCTGTGCACCTGTCACCTTTGCCCACCTGTGCACCTGTCACCTTTGCCCACCTCCTTTCTGCACGCTTCTCTGCACATTGCCATGGGTCGCCAATTGAAGAAGAAAGTCCTCGAGCGTCCGCTCGCTGTAGTCAAGCGAAAACATTTCGAACGAGGCTGCCAGTACATCGCACGACGTTGGCTAGTAGACGACTACGCCAAAATTTCAGCGAAGGATCTCGTCCGTCTCGGAATTTATGCGACACCTAGGGACTTACAACAGTACAGCACCCAGGAGATCCTTAGGGCGATAGGCGAGCAGGTAAAGGAGAGCTTCCTTCATGAGTATCTATGGTACATCCACGCCGTTGAAGGGTCCAGCAATCTTGCGGTAGCGGTATATGGTATGCACTTCTCATCTACTGTGTCCAGTTCTGATTTCTTGTAGAGGGTGCTGTGCATATTGCAGCAGATTCTCTCCCAACAGACAAACGAGATGAATGGAGCTCTTTGTGTCGTGATAGTCTGACCTGGTTACGAGCCAACGCCGGCGAAGCCAGTGGAGCCAGTGGAACCAACGATGCCGACGAAGCCATTGGAGCCAACGACGCCGAAGAAGCCAGTGGAGCCAACGATGCTGGCGAAATCCACTCAACCACGAACTCCATCATCGTGCCAACACTTTTGGATGACCATCGTGTGTACCAAGTGAATTGTGTGTGATCATTATACTGACGCTGTGTTAGCCCACTATTCAAACTACAGCCTACCCATGTCTGCAAGTCAAGACGACGCCTATATCTCGCCAGCCTCTCAGCTGAATGTTGATGCTCTGATACCACCACTAACGCCGCCCAAGATTTTCGCAAAGATAGCTAAGATAGCTGTGCTGCGGTTGTTCGTAAGCCAGTGGATTATGGGAGGTCTAAGTGCGACGAGATACGAAGAAGCGAGCCATACTGACCATGTACGCTTGGGACTTCCGTTTGTGGGACCTGCGGATGTTGAGTTAGAGATTGATCTGCCTGCATGGCAGGGAAAAGAGATTTACAAAGCAAATGAGAGATCAGTTGAGGAGTTGAAACGCATGCTTGGTAGCGGGCTTTTTGGTGCTATGGAAGACAGCTGTAGGAGAACAGCAGAAGGGGGAAAGCTAGCATGTACTAGTGCTGTCAGAGTGTCTTTTCAAGATGGTAGCGAGGTTTGCACGTTGACAGTGGACATGGAATTCTACATTGGCGTCGCGGCATGGAAAGCAGTATACGCTTAGACCAGTTTCAGTTTTGTGTTCCATACAACCAAACTCTTCCCCGCTTCAAGGGTTATTCCTTTCGCTGCCTTGTTTGTGTCTTGAGGTTTTGGGTTATCACCTATGCCTATGCTCCCATTTGATGCCTCCCAAGACATGGTTCTAGGGTAATCAACCCCTTCAAAAACAAAATAGTATATGTCTTCATAGGTTCCGTCCTTGGTTTGTACATCTCCAGCGTCGGGCATCGAAGTGGAAAGCTAGAGTCTAGCCAGTGGAAGTAATGTGCGTCTCGAAGGATGTTTACGTTCAGAGTGTTCAACTTCGGTTGCGGAGGGCGCGATACTGCGAAACGTGTTAATGTACATGTAGAAACGACGAATACCAACAAGCTAAACTGCAGGATGCTTACCTTGATAGAGATAGGCGCTATCGGCCGATTGCGAAAAGCGTAGTGATTATAGCTCCAGCTGTCTACAGGAGAGGAACACTTTAGCCACCGTTCAGGACACTTGGCCGGTATGAGCTCACCGTGGAGGACTAGTTATAACTTCGCAGTTTTTGGATGGGCAGGATCGTTGACTTGTAGTAGCGGAAGCTTGAAGTGTAACGATGCCCGACCGAGGTCGCTCAAAACCATCTCAGGCTGCTGATACTCGGAGCTACGGCGATGCCCCGCCGGAGCAGATTTCTGCGCCACGTGCACGGCTCCACCCAAATAGGCAAGGCGTCGCTATGACGCAAAGGACTGTGTGCACTGGGACTAAACGACGTGCAACGAACGGATGTTTGAACTGCTGGCTTTTGAGCAGCTACGAAGGAGCTCGTTTTATTGAGTTAACACGCTACGCCCATTCAAGCCTTAGTGCGTTAGCTCAATAAATACGAGCTCTTTCGTACATGCGTTCAAAAAGCCGTCATCCTTCGATTCTTCACGCAGCTGGCAGCATGCACAACATGCAATGCAATGCATGCTGCGTCGTTGTGAGCGACTTCATGCATCTACCTACACTGCATGGAGGATGATGATAGGTCTCCAATGCCAGAAGATACGAACTGGCCATGGCGTATGCTCACTTTGCGCCTTCTTACGCTATCCGCGCCGAATTGATCGGTTCGCATTACAGCCATCGAAGGCATGCCTGTAAGCAAGCTAGTGTACGCAACTTTGTTACCTCGAAGCACTACATCCTTGATCAACCTTTGCAACAAGACTGCATCCGCCCCATGAAGCCTTCCCAGAACCCATCCCTTCGTCCCTCCCAGGCTTCAAACGCCACCCGTCCACAAATTTCTTGCCCGTTGAAGGAAACACGATCAGCGCAGGTCTTTCTAGTCGCCTGCATATGCAGGCCGGCGTAACGGGTATAACGTGCTAACCTATCCATCGTTCACACCGTAGAGGGTCATGAGTTGCAGCTGCAGCTTTCTGCGAACACCGTCCTAGTTGCTGCATCCATCCTTGCGATGCAACGCACTTCCAGTCGCCTGCAATTTACCTGCGCCTGCTTACCCCGCGCAGTGGCGGCGTCGAACAAGAGTGCGTTCGGTCTACGGTTTTTCGCAACAGTGGGAAGATCGATGTTGGTTCGCGTGCTCGATGGTTCACCAATAGAGCGCAGCAAAGGCGTAAAGAGATAAGTATAAAGGCTTCACCCTCTGCTGTCCAAATCACTCCTCTATACAATCATCCACCTCTACTATCTGACAAAAAACTCTTTGCTACTTCTCTGTTCCCGAAAATGTGCACTTATACTATATTCCCAAGAACCTATCAGGGCTGCAAGAAACAACCCAAGCATGTGGTCGAAGAAAAAGAATGGACCACTTGCAATGACAAGCCGGCCACAGTAGACCATTGCTCAAACTCTACCCGCACGCAAGATGCATTTGGATCATCTCCTAAGAAGGGTCTATGTCCCAAATGGTACGTTCTCATGATCTCGCAAAGTTGCTATATTACTAATGGACCTAGCTCTTAGGAAGTATGAGAGATCTCTCTCTCCGCATGCTTCAGACATAAGTCAGTGCCAGGCGAATACATTTCCAAGGAATTAAGAAGGCTGTATTGCAAGACAATGTAGCGAAGTTGGTCAAAGATAGCTTGCCAGTCTTTTCAATCAAACCATCAGTTTGGTAATTCCAAGGGACTTTGCAGTGCCGACCCATGACACAACATCAGCAAGGCCAACAGGTGTCGCAATAACTCTTTCGTGTATCTCAAAGCTTCATGCTCAATATCAATCAAATCTGACGAAAGACCAACTACAATTTAGCTTTGTATGGTGATTTATGTGGGAGGGGATGCGAACTGTGACACAGTGAGGCTAGTGTGATCTGTGCGCCCAAGTTGATGAGGCCAGGTGGCTCCTCCCCTTCTGTTTATACTTAGCATATCAATCACCGCTTTTCATCCAACATTACACGGTCAACAGCGCCCAAGAAAACTTCGCAACATACATAATTACGCCAATCGCACCTTCCCATAACAACAAACTCTGCGTTATTTTCGTACCAATATCGCCGCAGAAGTCAAAGCTATCGACGCATCTACGAACTCAATCAGCTATGAGCGTTCATCAGTCTATTCCAGAGGGCTGGGATAAGCGGATTATCGGCTTTGGAGGCACTGCCATGGTGTATTTATACGATAACACCACTGTACTGAAGGGTTACGTTGTTGTGCTTGATGGCCGAGTAACCAATCGTTTTGAAGAGGTGGAATCACGAAAGCGCTCTTTGGAACTGGAACACCAAGTCTATGAGAGGCTAGGGCTGCACCAAAACATATTGCGTTGTTATGGTTGGGTCCAGGTGCAAGAACACGCACGTTCCCTCCGTTTAGAGTATGCATCGAAAGGCAGCCTTCGTTCTTTTATCGAGACATCTCGCCCAGTTGGAATGTCCCTACGAATTACCTGGGCTGTAGACCTAGCGGCAGGTCAAGCATATATACACTCCAAAAGCGTGTATCACTGCGACTTTAGTTGTCGCAATGTGTTCTTAACAGACCACGACGTTGTCAAGATAGGTGACTTTGGGGGTGCCGGGTTAGACGGAAATGAATCTGAGGGAGTTGAAGAGTGCCGATACGACCTACCGCTTCGTGAAAGAGGAGAATGGGAGGAAAGACCATATAAGAAGCGAGATCTTTTCGCACTAGGCAGTTCTATCTACGAGATTATGGCATGGAAGAAGCCGTTCTCTGAGCTGGATGACGGAGAGGTAGAGATTCGGTTTACTCGCGACGAATTTCCTAATGTAAGCAACATTGCATGCGGTGGTATCGTTCAGAAGTGTTGGGAGGAGAGGTATGAAAGAGCAGAGCAAGTCGTGGATGAACTCCGAGCTTATCAGGAGGGTTGGGGGTTGGAATGAGAAGAGTTGAAGCTAGTAAGGGCGTATATGAGTGCATTGGGGCTGGAAGGCGAGTTGTCAAATAAAGCACTCTATATTCACGAAGTCCGCCTCTGTTCAGCGCATCTAGCCGCTCCAGACCTCCGGTTGTCGCCGCCTGCGGTGGCCATGCGACGAGATGTGTGCGACGTCCTGGCAGCAGCAGCGAACGGCGGTGGAACGGCGAACCAGCAGTAGCGAACAGCGGTGGCGTCAAGTCCCAAGAGCACCGTCCTGGGACCATGTCTTCCCTTTATTGACAGGCTGTGGTGTCGTGCACATCACAGGCAGACCCTCCCAGATGGATGTTGTGAGCATCTGGACACGGGCGCGTTCTCGATGATACGCGACAGCGACGTCACTAGCGCGTCGTACCACGTCAAGCGCATCATTGATGGCAGCTCTCGCTCAAGCCTCAACACCAACACCTCACATCACACGATATCCCAACTACTACTGTAGCCATGACTGGGTCTGCAGCTGCAGTGGGGATGCCCAGGTCCATCTGCCTGGCGCAAATCGTGGGCATCACCGCGCCTGCCATATACACAAGTGAGCGCTGTTGCTTGCCGCTTTTCGAGCTCTTTACTGACAATGCAGGCTTGACGTTCGCATACAGCCACATGGTCGTTCCCCCTATCGTCGCGCACGCCCCCGAGAAGCTGCTGGCGAAGCAGTGGCTGCAGGCCTACCAACAAGGCCCAACCTTCGTACCGCCCCTCATCATCTCGGGGACGCTATCCAATGCATACCTTGCATACAGTGCGCACACCCTCGGTACACGGCTGCTGTATAGCTCGGCAGCAACTCTCGTCTTCTGCATCATACCTTGGACGCTGTTCGTCTTCGAACCGCGCATCAATGGCTCAGGGAAATGGAAGGTCCAAAAGCTCCTGCAAGACGACGGCTACAATATGCCAATGCAAAAAGAGCTATTTCCTTCGCCCCACGTTCACACCGCGACGCCTGAAGCGAAGAAATGGGCGGATAGTGTGACGATGAAAGATATTGCACAAGTGTGGGCGCAGCGCAACAGATGGAGATATATTGCGACGGGTTGCGCCATGACCATGAGCGCAGTGGCAACATATAGATGGCTAAGCGGTCCGTTGCGTTGATTGACAGGCTCAATATTGGGGCTAGTGAGAAACGGTACGAGGTCCAGTATACACAATCCGCACCGTTTCCGGACGAGCTTTGCACTGCAACATCATCCTTAAACCCCATGGACATTTCCTGATGGTCTGCACTGGGTTCATTCGTCGGCCACCTTGACGATGGTCCTTCCCCTTGTCCGCTTCGTCGCAGTATAATCGTAGGCCTGCGCATCGGTCAGCTCGAACTATCCGACTTTTCAAGATTTGAACCCACCTCCAACACTTGGTCGAACGCAACGGACCTGTCAATCACAGCCTTTACCTTGCCCTCAGCTACCAGATTTTGCACCCATACCCCTGCCTCTGGTCCTGCGGCGGGACCAAACATGATCCATTTGCGCGGAGTGCCACCGAGCCATACTGGTCGAAGGCAGTTCATGATCCAGTAGAACATCGTGATCCACAACCCGTGGGTGAAGTCACCAATGTTCACGTAGACGCCGGCCTCTTTTAGGAACGACGGGCTCTTGTTATAGAGCTCCTGAGCGCCGACGAGGTCGACTACGATATCAAACTTACGGTCCCCGAACTCTTGGGCCAGGCGTTGGTGCAACAACTTCTCATCCCGATAGTCGAATGCTTTGTCCGCTCCCAGACTCTTCACCAGCTCAAAGTTCGGGGTCGAACACGTTGCCACGATCTGTTTGGGTCCCATGGCTTTGGCAACCTGTAAGAAAATCGTCCCACAGCCTCCACTCGCGCCATTAACCAACATGCGCATGTCGCAGTTCTCACTGATGCCTCCATTCTTGCAGATCAGATACGCCATGATCCCGCCAACCGATATGCCTCCCGCCTCCTCCATCGTGCAATTCTCGGGTACCGGCATGATCACATCCGTCGTCGTCGAAAGGCAGATGTATTCGCACAACGCCCCAGCACCAGTGAGGAGTGCCTTGGTGTCAATCACGCCGAACACACGCGTATCCACTGTGAGATGGGTAGGGACCGAAGACCCTATGGCGACAATCGTTCCGCTGTATTCTGGCGCGGGTATCGAGTCCTTTGGCCGGAACATTGATGGGATCAATCTCATAATCTTGATGTCCCCAAATTGGAGGGCGCAATATTCGACTTTGACCACGATCTGGTCACCTCTTGGAGCTTTCGGCGATGGAACTGTTGCTTGGGAGAGGACTTGACGAGGGGAGCCAGCTTGCGAGTAAGTCCATGCTTTCATTGTTGGTGGAATGCTGGGAGCCATGGTGGGCTAATACGAGAGGGACAGAGTGGCAGACAAAAGAGTCTTTGACGAAGATGGAGCACCGAATGCGGAATGCTGAGGTTAAGTGCGCAGCATTTTATAACGAGACTTGGATTGTCTTTTCCAACACCGAAAGGATAGACTGGGAGGATTACGGACAAAAGCCGGAATTGGTCCGGCCCCTCACGACGTCTCGTCCGGATGAGCACGAACGCACAATCGAAGGTCGTGATTCAATCCTAGGAGATGGCTTCTACCCTAGTGGTAGTGTGCCGGTTGGGGAAGGAAGTGGGAACTTTGTAACTCGCAGCTGTTGGTTGGGGCGGGGGGAAGGTTCAATGCATATAAAGTGAATTCATTTGGTCTCCATACTCTCTACACTGGAGGTGTTGCAGTCCCCCTTATATACGTATGTTGAAGTGGCCCTCAGCCCCGGCACAGTAGGCATGCTCAACTGTTCGTTCGTTGTCGAAACCTTCTCTTGTATGTGGCACAGTCCACGAGGCGCACCGTTTGTTGTCGTAGCCACGCCAAGCGACTAGACACGACTGCGCCCGCAATGGCGATCGGCAACACTACACACTTGCATGTCCAAACAACAGGCGGAGACTGCGAGGGCTTTGAAGACGTTGCGCGTCTTGGTCGACATGACGCGATGCTTCCTTGGTGTTAGCGAAGCGCATATTTCAGCTCCTATACGATTGTATGGGAAGACGAGCGTTCCACCCTCGCACGAGTGGCCCTTAGTAAGCATGGTAGGTCACAGTAGTGAAGGACAATCAATGACTTATCGTTGGATCGCAAAGCCACAATTATTGGCAATACCACCAAATGGGATATGTTCACCCCGTGGCAGCGGAATATTTAGGTATGGTGGGGTGTCAAGTAATATGCGGTGGTTAATAAGGTGAACATTGGCAACCTACGGATAAATTAACAAGAATTGTGGGCCACCTACATCCCACTTCAAGAAGACACCCCGCTTCAACAGTTGAAATTATTTCTTACCACGTTTTGAGCGCCAAAGCATTTCCAAGATAAACTGATTACCTGATTTGCCATGCCTCAGGTACGGAATCCCATTCTGCCTGGTTTCAATGCGGACCCGTCAATCCTGCGTGTTGGAGATGACTACTACATCGCCACATCGACCTTCGAATGGTATCCAGGGGTCCAGATTCACCATTCCAAGGATTTGGCGAACTGGGACCTCCTCATAAGACCTTTGAGCCGTAAGAGCCAGCTGGACATGCGAGGAAACCCCGATAGTTGCGGTGTCTGGGCGCCATGCCTGACTCACGACGGAGAGAAGTTCTGGCTTGTCTATACAGACGTCAAGCGCAAAGACGGTTCGTTCAAGGATTCACACAACTACATCGTTCATGCGTCCAAGATAGAAGGCCCATGGTCGGATCCAATCTACATCAACTCCTCTGGTTTTGACCCGTCGCTGTTCCACGACGATGACGGAAAGAAGTGGTTCATCAACATGTTGCAAGATCACCGACGCAGACCACGCCCCTTTGCCGGTATCAGGATGCAACAATGGGATCCCAAGGAAGAGAAGCTCGTTGGGCCCATGAAGACCATCTTCACAGGCACTGAGCTTAGCCTCGTTGAAGGGCCGCATCTATACAAGCGGAATGGCTACTACTATCTGCTCACGGCGGAGGGCGGTACCGCCTACGAACACGCATGCACACTCGCTCGTTCTCGTGACATCTGGGGCCCCTACGAACTGCATCCGCAGAAGTACATTGTCACAGCCAAAGACCACCCCCTCACCGCACTACAAAGAGCCGGTCACGGTGATATCGTTGACACACCAGATGGCAAGACATACATCGTTCATCTCGCAGGCCGTCCAACAACTCAGTTCCGGCGTTGCGTCCTAGGTCGCGAATGCGCCATCCAGGAAGCGTACTGGGACAAGGACGACTGGCTGTACGTTAAGAACGGCCCCGTCCCCTCTCTCTATGTGGAGCTTCCTGCTGCCCGCGACGACACCGCGTACTGGTCTGAGCAGCACTACACGTTCGATACCGCCAATGGTCTCCACAAGGACTTCCAATGGCTGCGTACACCAGAGCCTGAGCGCATCTTCACCATCGCGGACAACAAGCTCGAGCTCATCGGTCGCGATGCGATTGGTAGTTGGTTCGAGCAGGCGCTCGTTGCACGGCGACAAACGCATTTCTCATACGATGCGGAGACCGTGGTTGATTTCAGCCCCATGGACGAGCGACAATTCGCAGGCTTGATGGCATACTACTGTCGCTTCAACTTCTTCTACGTCAACGTCACCGCCGATGCCGACGGTCAGCGCGAAGTTATGATCTTCGCCTCCGAAGCAAGTTACCCGGAAGGTCGCCTCTCGTTCCCCATCACGTCCGAGGTCATCCCGAATGAAGGCAAGGTAAAGCTCGCGCTTACCATTCGTGGGAGGAGTCTGCAGTTCTACTACGCGCTTGCTGAAGGCGGGGGTGGATTCGGCGAGCTGAAGCCGATTGGAAAGGTGCATGATGCTAGTCTGCTGTGTGACGAGTGCGGTGGACACCAGGCGCATGGAAGTTTTACGGGCGCGTTTGTAGGGATGGCGTGTAGTGATATTGATGGGCAGGAGACGAGGGCGAAGTTTGATTACTTCAAGTATAAGCCGGTCAAACATGAGAGCGACCGGTATGACGTTTGAGGAAAGAATGGTACGAAAGGCGAAAATTGAAGAAGACAGTGTCTCAACATCAGATCTCGTCGCGCCTCAAGCCGATGGGATGGAAGCAAGCTCCCCTCAACCAGACTGATATTATCATATCCTTGTTGTCGTCAATCCTTTCCTTTCTTCCTCTTCCGTTGCACACCTCGCCGAACGTTCCTCGCAACACCAGATCGTCAACATTGAGCACAGACAAACAGATTCAGGTACGAATCTCCACCGCAAATCCCTCCGCGGAAGTCCCCCAATCGGGAACCATCGGCACGCATCTGGCCAATCTGACGCAGCGCTTCGGCTCTTTGACACGGCCAAGGCCTTGCGGCTGAGGCATGCAGTGCCTTGGATGTTCGAGAAGGCTCTCAGGCATCCGGCCCGATGCGCGTTGTGAGGCTCTCGGTGTTTCGAATGCGTTTGCGCGGTGCTGCCACCTCACTTTTTGGACGGCGTAGTTAGGACCTGAAATTTTGTTGGGAGGACCGTTCCTGAAGATAGTGCCTGGTGATTGTTTTGTGAAAGTGATGTGATGTGGCGCGGCGGTTGTGTATTGCGGTGGAGGTACGGTGGTCTCGTGGTGGTGGTCCCGAGGTTCCGAGGCGCTTCGGAAAGAACCTCCATCTACCACGGTGGCATGTTCCACACCACGAACGATGCCCTCTCGATATACGCAGACTGCCATCGCATTTCCCGTACCCACATTCACAATTCCGATAGCCGTACGAACCCAGCGTCGTGGCCACCTGTCATAATGTCCGCCGTCGCAAACCAGACAAGGACCCCCTGTGCCTCAGCATCGTTTCATCCACACCTCCGCGAAATCTCCATCCCGCCCCTCGAAACCTCACTACCACAACCATCAAAAGCCCGTGATGCGCTCGCCGTTCTAGAAACCTTTTACCTTAGGACCAGCAAAACCTACGTGTCTTCTTTCCTTTCCTTTCCGAAGCCGAGCCAGAGCCCGGGTTGACCCGCTCTGCAGCACCTAATTCCTTATTTATCTCCTTCTTAGATTTCAGTTATTTGCATTCATTATCACCGCATCGCATTGAGGCCGATCGGATCTGCGACATTTCAGGCACGAACACGATACCCACTATACACGCCGACTATCCTAGCTTCGGTTCCCACTTCGTTGAAAAGGATCACCTAATTCGACATCCATTTACCTACCTCACCCTCCTTCCAGGAAATGTGGACAGCAAGCCGCGCTCCCACTCGACCCTCACGCACCGGTTCCGTCCACAGCGTCGCCTCCATCTCCCGTCCCACCTCCGCGATAGCCTCATCCTCTCCTGCTCCTCCCCCGCTATCCCGCCAGTCCTCCCGCAACACAGGCTACGAGTCCGACCAGTCCTCCGACACGGCCGCTGAAGAAGACTACGGAAACTATCCCCAGAAACTCGGAGCTCCACGTAACGCCAACGCGATGCCGCCTATGTGGAACCATCAGCGCCAGGAATCTGGGTCCGCAGTGAGCAGGTTGAGCCAAAGGTTTGCCACCAAGGGCGCGCCGGTTACAGTGATGCCGTTGAGGACTCAACAACCTCTTAGAGATGATATCGAGCTTGATGATGATAGTCATTCGAGGACGAGTACGTTGAATGGAGATGAGCGGGACTATGAGTTTCCTGAGAAGACGCCTACGCCTCTCACCAAGCGGACAGTCCTTCCGATGGGCTCCAACCCGGATATTCCATACTACACCTTGAAGTCGCCTCCGCTCTCCAACCCCAACATACCGTACTTCACCCTCGAGTCGCCTCCTCTGCTTCCCCAGCGCTCCAGCGTGCACATAGACAAGCTCACCTTGGACTCTCCCGCACAAGCCTCCAAACCCACAACCCACGTCCCCGGCCCTCTAGAATCCCAACTCGCAGCCCTAATGTCCAAGCTCGTCTTCATGGAGCAGAAGAACCCCGTCGTCTCCGTCACACCAGAAGACTACGCAGAAATGTCCTCGCGCCTCAAGACACTTGAAGCTGAGAAGAAATCCTTGCAGAAACGCCACGAAGCCATCTGGGCCCTCCGCGACGAAGATCTAGAGAACAACATCAAGATCCGCGGCCAGCTCGCCAAAGCGCGTCGCGAACTAGAGGCCATGACCAAGCTCCGCGACGAGGACCTCGTCAATGTGCAGGCTGTACGCATTAAGCTTGCAGAGTCGACGAGGCAAGTGGATCAACTCCAGGCGCAGAGTGGTCGTAGTAGTCCAAGCCGTAGGAACAGAGCAAGCACGTTCCTCGAGCGGAGAGATACAACGGATCTCTTTGCCGTGGCCAAAGCGGCCGCCCTCCAGGAACGCGCTCTCGAGCTGGAAAAGCGAAACAGCGACTTGCAATCTCAAATCTCGACTCTCAAAGGCGGTGCGAGCATCGATGACTTGAACAGCATGACCGCGCATCAAGCATGGAAAGACAAGGTGCACGATCTCGAAGCCAAGCTCAAGACCAAAGACGCTGAGGTCGCACGCTTACGATCTGGTAATGCGTCGGCAGCTGCGGCCCCCGCCCCTTCAGGCAGTGTGGAGTGGCACCGTGTAGAGGCGATACACGAGGAGCATGCGGGATATCGCGAGAAGATGGGTGCGAAGCTTCAGGCTTTGAGGAGCGAGAAGGAGGGGTTGCAGAGGGAGTTGCATCGGAAAGAGGACGAGTGCCATGGGCTAGAGGTGAAGGTGCAGAGTTTGCAGCGGAGAGTAAGGTAGCCACTTGTTGTAGTGGAACTGCGGTGAGAGTAAGGGTGAGCGTGGTGCAGAGCTGGTCGAGTCTTGCGGGGAGAAAATATGTGGAGAGGCTCGGGAAGATGGAGTGGCTGTAAGATGGCTGCTGAGATTGCTGGTCGATTGGCGTATCTTTGGGTTGGACTCATGGGTAGGGGTTTGATATCCCGCGGTGCATATTTGGTAGTCAATATACCAAGGGCTCTCAAGCTCTATTCTCGTTCTCACATCTTGATATCCAAAAATCGGTGTGCTCAGCAAGTACCGTGAACGTGATAAGATTGGTCACATAGCACAATACTAGTCCTCTCCCATCCATGTAAATGAGTAATCGTCGGTCCGTCCCTTGTATCGGCCGCGACCAAATAGAACGTCGCAAATGCCCAAGCACCAAAAAGAAATGACCGAAGATACATCGAGGCTGTCCAACGCCTCTCCGCTAGATCCCGTGCCGTTGAAACTTCAAGTAAGAGAAGATCGCACCGTCTAGAAGTAACCACCAAATTTATAACCGTGAGAAGAAATGTTGCGATCCATCCGAGATAAGTGAGGAAATTGAAGATGTCGTAGCCCTCCTACTGCCAATCGGCAAAGTTGGAATCGCTGTCGAGTGAAGAAAAGTCCCAATAGAGATCGTTCCCTATCGCTTTCGCAGCCTGGGTTTCGAATTTGATCCTCTTCACCGGCCGTTCAGCGTCGTCCACCTGTTCCATCATCTCTTCCACCTCCCATTGTACCTCTACCTCCTGCCGTAACTCCCCCGCTTCCAGACATCCCTCCGACTCGCGCTGCGACTCAGCCGAATATCCCCTTTTGACTCCTTGAGCGTGGAAGTGTGCCCCAAGTTCCGCACGCATCTCCCTCATCCCCGGAATCGCTTTCAGAATTTGGTGGCGTAACGCGCGGTCTTTTTCGGTCAGCTCGTAGTCCGGCGGAATCCGATCTTGGATGATTCCTTCGAAGAGCTCAACCTCTTCGATCAGATCCTGCAGGAAAGGATCAAAGGCGATGCGCAACTCCTCCTTCGCCTTCTTGATCACGGCGTCTGAAATCCGGTCTGCCAGGCTTCGGGATCGGTACGTCTTGCCCTTCATCGCTTTCACCATTTTATCCTTTTGAACCTCGTAGCGGGTAAGTGTGCCAGTGGGGTGCGGTTCGCGCTCGATCGTTTCGTAGTCGTTCATGTTGATTTGGGCGACCATGCAGTGGACGTCGGTCTCGATGGTGGCGTATTGGTGGGCCAGGCGGACGGCTTCCTGGAGGACATCGTCTCCGCGTTTCGATTGTGCGAAGATTCTGACTTTGTGCTTGTTCCATTCTTGCACGGCGACGTGCTTGAGCCGCGGTGGGAGTGCTGACGCGCTGATGAACTTCAAGATATCGGCACAGGCTTTGGTGATGGTTTCGTCCAGGTCCAGTGCAAGCGCGGACACTGCTGTACTCATTCGCTGCTCGAATTCTTCCACATGTTCGGCCATGGCTTCACTGACCTCTTCGTTCCAGCTAAAGAAACCGGCACGTTCACCCTCCTGCCTGTACTTGGCTGATACTGTTTTGCAAGTCGTACCCCTCTCTCGCAGCGCTTTGTTGTAGGTATTCCACCTGACGCCTTTACCCCAACCCTTGACCACTTCTATGAGTTCTGTCTGACATTCGTCCTTCTCGAATGCATCAGTCCAGATCCGCGCAACTCTATCCACTAAAAAGTTGAACGCGGTTTGAAGCTGATTCTGCAGGACGGTGACATGCTCTGCAAACGGGGGGAGGATGATAGCAAACGCGTTGTCGGTCTTCGTGGCTTCCATGATGCGACAACACTTACTGATAAGCATGTCCACCTTGTCCATGTGCGCTACGTATGCATCCCAATTGGCGGAGGCGCAAAGGTTGAGCAAGAAATTCCGCACCTCGGGAATGCCAGACATCTTCGGAGATATGACTGGTCGTTGCCTGTAACCCTTCTTCAACCAGCCCATGTACGAAACTGCGGATACAGCACGAACATAAATGGGATTGGGATCGAGCGCGGCGAACTTGTATCGCATCTCTTCCTCCTGTGCCCTGGCTCGCTGATTGATGAAAGCAAGCTTGGCCTGTGTCGTGATGTACTCCGCATACTTTGCGCGCGCCTTGAGCTCTTCTTCATCGGCGCCAGCGGTCCGCATGGCTTCCATGACTTCTTCGTTGCCTTCGAGATACTGTTTGACTATAGGAAATGGCTCCACGGTCTGTGTCTCAAGTTCGTTTGCGATGGCAGCATCGTCCAGTAGGAATAACTGTATCGCGTTAGTAAATCCACGCAGCTTTAGTGTAAACTTACATCCATCTGAGCAATGAGAAGTCCTGTATGTTTTGCACCGTGGGCTTTGATAGACTGTCTGATCAACGCGTGCAAATTCGCGTCTGTGAGTACACGATCACTTCGGCCCACAATCATCTCGAAAGCAGCTCTGCGTCGAATAGCATGCACCGCTGCCATTCGGATCAAATTGGTGTCGTCCAGCCCTTGTAATGTCAGCTATCAAACCTTGAACAAATAGAATGGGAACTTACCAGGGAGATCAATACTGTTGACCCCATGATACGTTAGGAAAGACCACAGCTGTACTTCGATATGCTGCACAATTGGCCACAGCGAAGGCGAATCTTCGCTCCCTTCGATGTATTCTCGGACTGCCTTCATCAAGTCGGCCGGTTTAACGTTGTTGAAAAAAATTGTACCGTCTTCTCCGGCCAAGCTCTCACGGATGCGTTCGTATGCCTTCTCTACAGTAGCTTCCAAAAGATCACCATTCTGAATACTGTGGCGGTTCAGAAGCGCCGATAGCTGAGCTTCGCTTTCTCGGTCGCGACGGCTGTTATAAACCTCCTGAAGAAACTCTAATGCAGCTTGAGCAGCAAGAGTGTCTTCTTCGGACGGGCCATCGCCTTCGACAATGGGGAAGTGCACATAAGCATATCGGCGAATATGCTCTGCGGTGATCTCCCTCAACTCCAGGTCACCCATGAACTTGATAATGGCATCAACAAGCTCTGAAAGGTGTGCCGCATCAGGCTTGAGGCAATATCTGATGGCGGCAGAAGTGCAAGCTTTACCACTTGCGGATGTTTGTGCAAGGTTGGGGCGATGATGCAAAGCATTTATACAGAGACTCTTGCCTGCGGCTTGGGCGCCAACAAATGCAACATCCCTGGTGTTCGACTGGACGACCTTTTGTATCTCTATTGCCAGTTTTCGAAGCTCGACGAGTTGCTTGTCTTCTTCTCTAGCTTGCTCAACGATGGTGAGAATTGCGTTGCCGATGTCTCGAAGAGTCTTATCGATATGATCGCGGTCCAGTTGGTAGAAGCGATCGTTGGGTTTCTTCTCGTTGGCGGCGGTGTAGACATGGTCCGAATACGGAGTGCTTTCCGGGCAACGTTGCTTCACCCACTCTTCGTAGTCTGGAATGTAGTAGCTGGTCACCATGTTGAATCTACTTCGAATTAGCATCATGTTCTTCTATTGAAAGAGCGACGTACGTTGTAGGCTTGAGCGTATCGCGCAAAGCCAGTTGGGCTCTGGGAAGAGCGATAGTACCCGACTCTTATCCGTCGCCTCCAGAAGATACGAAAGCTCAGAGCAGGATGGCGAAACAAAGGCGGTAGGAGTCCCCGAACATGTAATCCGGGGCTCTCCGACCAGGGAAGAGGCAAGAAAATATCTAGTCCGTACAGACAAGGTGGAGTAGAGTGAGAGAGAGAGAGAGAGAGAGAGACAGAGAGAGAGAGAGAGAGAGAGAGAGAGAGAGAGAGAGAGAGAGAGAGAGAGAGAGAGAGAGAGAGAGAGAGAGAGAGAGAGAGAGAGAGAGAGAGAGA
>Ga0247733_1000152_pt1 | contig 90413 bp, 98 predicted proteins | sample UWRJL043104R2_FD_180932 | JGI IMG/M metagenome (GOLD analysis project Ga0247733, IMG submission 180932) | Plant litter microbial communities from Arlington Agricultural Research Station in Wisconsin, United States - UWRJ-L043-104R-2 | ecosystem: Environmental > Terrestrial > Plant litter >... | reverse complement strand
TCATCTCCCCCCATCAGGACTCTCACGGGCTGTCGCCGACTCATAAGGACGACACCCTTCCCTCCCCCCCCCCACGATGCCGCGACGCCGGCCGCCCGGTGCTGGCACGGCCCTGCGCACCTCGAACCTCTTCGCCATCCTCCTCGTCCTCCCATGGATCTCCACGGCCGCTCAGCAGCAGCATCCGCCGGACCGCGCCCACAGCCGCTCGCCGCTCGTCGAGGCCCGCCTGAACACCGACGTCCCCCCCAAGCATGGCAAGCACAGCCACCAGCTTGACGATTCCGAATCCGAATACAAGCACTCATTCGCACCCAACTACGCCCAGAATGTGCGCGCCGTAGCCACAACAGTCTCCTCTGCTCCAGCGGTCTCCGCTGTCAGAGCACCTCCTGCCGGGAACGCTGCCACCTCGAACAACCTTGAGAGGCCGCGCGCGCGCTCCCTGCAGGACTGGTTGGTCGAGGACTTTGTGCTTTTGGCGACCGTCGACGGCCACATCCACGCACGCGACCGATACACGGGCGACCCCATCTGGGAGCTCAGCAGCCCCAAGCCCATGTTGGAGGTCATCTACAGCAAGAACAACTCCGATGGCCTCAACGGCTGGCAGGACGCCCCGTTCCTCTGGATCGTCGAACCAAAGGAGGACGGCGCCTTGTACTTCCTTACGCCCGGCGCGTTCCCCAAGCTCCAGCCCCTAGGCATGACCATCAAGCAGATGACCGACGAGATGAATCCATACACGACCGACGACCCCCCCGTTGTCTACACAGCCAAGAAGGAGAGCTCCATGTACGTCGTGGATGCACGCACCGGCAACGTCACCAAGATCTTCAGTCCAAGCGGATCCATGAGCATTGATGCCGAAAAGTGCAAGACGCACGGTCCTGACTACTTCGACTCCAAGGAGAGCGACTGCAGAGGCATTCTGAACCTGGGTCAGACAGACTACACCATCAGCATCCACAACAAGGACACCCTCGAGCATATCTGCACTATCAAATACTCCGAGTGGACGCCTAACAACCGAGATCGTGACCTGCAAAGCCAGTATGCGGCACCGATGGACCAGCACTACATCTACAGCAGGTACAACGGAAACTATCTTGCTTACGACCACAAACGACCGACTTGGCGAACACGTCCTGTCTATGAGCGAAAACTGCCCTACCCGGTAGCCCGAGTCTTTGACGTCGCCAGAGGACGGGAAGAACAGGATCCAGAAGCCTCCCTCATCCTTCTCCCTCAACCGCTCGGGCCGGCTTTCTTGGAGGACAAAGCCAAGAATGTGTGGCTGAACACCACTGACCTGGGCAGCTGGTACGCACTATCGGAAAGCAACTTCCCTGCTGTGACCGACGGCGCCCCCGTGGCGCCATGCTACACGCAGAACAGCTTGCGGAGTTGGGATGGGCCGCATTACCTGCCGCCTCGAGGTGGTCTGGTTGGTGTCCACGAGCTCAACTATCATATGGAGCCTCCTCAAACCCACCTTGCAATCGCCGGTCCCACAGCCAGTCACAATGGCGGAAACGTGATCTCGATACCCCCAGAGATACCTAGGCGGCCAACTCTGGACACGGCACCCATCGCGGTCATTGAACCACCGCCGCGGGCTAACTGGCCGCCCATGATGTGGACCATTCTCGCGCTCGTCGGTTGCCTTTTAGTCTGCTATCAGCAATTGTCTGGTCATGCCAAGAAGTCCTTGTCGATGTTTCGCAAGACGTTGAAGAAGGCGGAGGTTCCCATACCCGCCGTGCCAGCACTACCTCAGCCAGAAGAGGTTTCCATCGTCGAAGAGAAGCCAGTCGAAGAACCAACTACCGATGGCACGGGCATTGAGGAGCCGATGGAGACTCCACTGGCCGCGGCTGTCCAAGAGCTAAAGGAGAAGAAAGTGACGTTCGATGTGCCCGACGATGAAGAGGAAGAGGACCTATCGCCTCTTTCTCGTACAACCACCGCAGAGCAGCCATCTCCTGCAGACTTCGAAGGTACTCCCACAGCAGTCGACGCTAGCCCACAGCTCGATGCCAACGGTATGGAGGGATCTCAGGAGCTAGGCACCGTACAGTCGACGCCAGGAAAGAAGAAGAAAACACATCGAGGCAAGCGCGGAGGACAAAAAGGCAAGAACAAAAAGCCGAAGGAAGGTGATGAGATGGATCAGATTGTAGACGCTGCAAAGCACCTCAACGAACCGCCTGTTCTGCACCCCGACGAGATTACACCCTACGGCGCGGACATGCAGGATGTTTCGAATGTCAAGAAGATCGGGAAGCTCACCATTGACTTTGACCGTGTCTTGGGCAACGGTAGTGGTGGCACTTTTGTGTTCGAGGGCAAGTGGAATGTAAGTTTGCTCTCCATCCGTTCCCCACTTAGACTAATCTCTTCTAGGATCGCGACGTGGCCATCAAGCGGATGCTACCCCAATACTTCGGACTCGCTGAGCAGGAGGTCAAGCTCCTGCAAGAGAGTGACCACCATGCCAATGTCATCCGCTATTACGACGATGAGAAGGATGAGAACTTTCTGTACATTGCTGTCGAGCTCTGTCAAGCCAGTCTGTTCGATCTCTACCGAGACGGCCGGCCTGGTGATGATATCACGGACGTTCAGCAGCGACTGGTCAACGAGATCAACGGCAGCGTTCCTCGAGCGCTGCATCAACTCGCTGAGGGTGTTCACCACCTACACAGCTTGAGGATCATCCATCGCGATATCAAACCCCAGAACATTCTCATCGCGTATCCCCAACGCAACCAGAAGAACGGACCTCGTCTTGTGATATCTGACTTCGGGCTCTGTAAGACATTACCCGACAATATGAGCACGTTGATCGGCACCACCGGCAACGCTGGGACGGTTGGATGGAAAGCCCCTGAGCTTATATTGCAGCCAAGAGATATGGGGATGGGGAGCTCGACTGGTCATTCACGCGACTCCTCGGCGTCCACCGACCCAGTCTCCCAAGGCGTCAAGCGAGCGGTCGATATCTTCTCGCTCGGGTGTGTGTTCTTCTACGTCCTCACCAATGGATCACACCCGTTCGACGATGACGAAGGTTGGGCGCAGATGCGAGAGTACAACATCAAGAAGAACAAGGCTAGCTTCGCCCAGCTCCGTCTCGGGGATGACTCCGAAGAACCTATCCATCTCATCTCCTGGATGCTGGAGAACCGCCCTGAAGACCGTCCTACCGCTGCTCAGGTCATGAACCACCCGTTCTTCTGGAACGCCGAGAAACGTCTTGCTTTCCTTTGCGATTGCTCCGATCACTGGGAGCGCGAGGTGCGCGACCCTCCATCAGATAACCTATGCGTCCTGGAAGAGTACAGCTACGAAGTTCTTGACAAGAAGCGAAACTTTCTCGCTAAGCTGGATCACGGTTTCATTGCGTCCCTTGGCAAGCAACGCAAGTACACGGGTGATCGCCTGTTAGATCTGCTCAGAGCACTCCGCAACAAGAAGAATCACTACGAGGATATGGACGAGAATGTGAAGGCCAAGGTGGGCCCGCTTCCGCACGGATATCTGAGGTACTGGACAGTCAAGTTTCCGAAGCTGGTGATGAGCTGCTATGATTGCGTTGTGCAATGTGGGCTGCTGGATGAACCGCGGTTTAAGCCTTATTTTGAAGAGCCGAGCAAGTGAGCAGTGCTTGAGGCGTATGGCATTGGGGATGGGATAGCATCAGCGTCGCAATTACGTACGAGTCGCATTGATCTGTGGCGTTTTATGAGAGTCTGTTTCACACCATATCCTACTGTATGTCGTGAATCATAGTGAAGCTCCTGTCTGGGTTTAGCAGTCTGCGTGTCTAACGCTGCATCGCCGCTGGCAATTCTCAATGCCTGTTAGCACGACAGCTTAGCGAGAGAAGATACTGTGCTGCTCGACCGAAATGTGTCGTAATATGATCACCAAGCTATATACTCATATACAAAGTCGCACGACGCAATTCATGCATATGTCACCTCCTAATCGAACTGCCTTCCAGCTCGCTCAGCGAAGCCTGTGCCATTTCCGGATTCCTCTCCATGAGCGACCGAACCCTCTCCTCAAACGCCTTGATCATGACATCCGCCACCTTCGGCGCCGCACCCGCACTAAGCGCCGTATACAGCGGATTCGCAAACGCAAACTCCAGCGCGAGCGTGACCTCGGTGCTATCCTTCCCGCGAGCCTCAATCGTCCAGCGACTTCTCAAATGCGTCATCAGCCCGCTCCCGGCTCCCTTCGCACCCGTGTCCCCATCCTCTAAGTGATGCTTGATCTCATCCCTCCTCAGATCCGTCTCGGTGCTCCCACCAATACTCTCCACTATGCGTCCAGGCACACAGAAGACACGCGACGTGAACGTTTCCGTGAAGTTGCTGAAGCCGATGACGAGTTGGGCTTCTGAGGGCCATGCGCGGTTGTATGTGGTGTCCGGGCGTGACCAGTGGGTTACGGATGAGGCGCTGCAGTACGGGAGGAAGAGGCTGTAGCTTGCGACGTCGGAGACGATGGAGTAGATTGGTTGGGAGGGGTAGGGGAGGATTCGGGTGGCGCTGAGGGTTTGGGGCGTGGTTGATGTGTTGAGGGGGTTTAGTGCCGAGTCGAAGGGGTTGGGGAAGAAGGTTCGGCGTTGGGGGGTGTGGAGGAGTCTGGGGTTTGGTTGGCCGCGGAGGAGAGGGCGGAGGGCGCGGGGAGTCGCCATTGTAGTGGATGGGGAGAATGGGTCGTGGATTGAGGACTCGAGTGAGGGCCGGGGAAGAGTCGTGAGTAATGTCACCTTGGAGACATGGTGGGTGGAGGGATTGATGTATCCTCGAGGTGTTGACGTAGTGGTCGTTGCGACGGGAGCTAAGCTTTGCGGCTCTGACCGACTACCAGGGACCAGGCCGGTCTAGCCGTCCGAGGTCTAGCAAATTCACCCGTCGATTGGCGGGACGCGAAATATTTATTTCTGACCCCACCACGCAGGTACTCCAGGTTCGACGCGCAACCACACACACAACTCCCTCTCGCACCCGTTTCGAAGTCTCCCAATCTCGCCATGGATCCCACCGCAGAATCGGCAGAAGAGGCCCGCTTCCAAACCGACAATACCCTCACCTCCAAGCAAAACCCAAGACAGCAACTCTCAAAATCAATGGAGCACATGCGCTTCGCCGTGACCGTCGACCCCGTACCACGCTCCACCACAGCCTCCACCACACCTCCCGCTACCGACGTCCCCACATCATCGTCCACACCACAAGACCCACCCGAATCCGACGCCTACGGTGTCCCCGCATCCTACGCCCCCGTCCGCAAGCCGACCCACCGCTCCCACTCGCCCTCCAACAACCAAAAGCGCAGTGACCCCTTCGCCTTCGGCTCGCGCGTCCTCGAAGAAGGCGACGACATCTTCGAATTCAACGCCTGGGACCACGTTGACGTCGACGCATCGTACCTGCAATTCTCCGCCGAGCAATTCGAGAGGCAAAAGGCCGACCCCGTCTCAGAATTCGACTGCAAGCGCTTCAATGATAACCCTGAAAAGTGGTGGAATATATTCTACAAGAACAACAAAACGAATTTCTTCAAGAACAGGAAGTGGTTGAATCAGGAGTTTCCCGTGCTGGACGAGGTGACGAAGGAAGATGCGCCGCCGGCGGTGCTGTTGGAGGTGGGCGCGGGCGCGGGGAACAGTGCGTTTCCCATCTTGCAGCAGAGGAAGAATGCAGGGTTGAAGATACACGCGTGCGACTTCTCGAAGAAGGCCGTCGAGCTGATCCGGAACCACGAGCTCTATGATCCGCAGTACATACAAGCAGACGTCTGGGACGTAGCCGCGTCGCCGGACTCGGAAAACGGCGGGCTGCCGCCCGGCCTGCAAGAGGGCAGCGTGGACGTCGTGCTCATGATCTTCATCTTCTCTGCGCTCAATCCGCGGCAGTGGGACCAGGCGGTGCGGAATATCTGGAGGGTGCTGAAGCCGGGCGGCCAGGTGCTGTTCCGAGACTATGGGAGGGGCGATCTGGCACAGGTCCGGTTCAAGAAGGGGAGGTATATGGAGGAGAACTTTTATGTCCGCGGAGACGGGACGCGCGTGTACTTTTTCGAGAAGGAGGAGCTCGAGCATATCTGGGCTGGTGTGGAACCGAAGCCGTCCGAGACGGTCGGACAGGCTGCGTCCACGGAACCGACAGATGGCACGCTCAGCGACAAGATGGAGTCGCTCAATGTGGACGGTTCCACGGCGGAAGACGGGAGCTCGCATACTGTTTTGGAGACGAATGCAGAACCGAGGCCAACGTTCGATATCGTGCACTTCGGCATCGATAGACGCATGCTGGTGAATCGGCAGCGGAGGCTGAAAATGTACCGCTGCTGGATGCAGGCTGTGTTTCGCAAGGCGGGAGACGAGAGTCTGGTGCCGACGAGTGCGATACGGAAGAACAAACGAGCTGCTGGCGGCGAAAGGGGGGAGAAGGACGAGGCAAAGGAGGAGGCCAAGGAGGGAGATCAATCGTAGGACTACCAATGAGACAATGCCATACTGATGACGAAATAAATACCCCGAATTTTTAGTCTATCTGCTATCCTACAGGAGATCTACCACCATGCGAAAAAGTAACCAAATGCCGCATGTGCTTTTCCGTTCCCAACGAATGGTATAGAGCGTGTAACCTCAAGCTTTTCCCCCGCCAATCCCCAGATATGCATCTACCGCATGGCCTTGGCCTTGGCCCTGCGCTTTCTCGACTCGCCATTGAGGTTCGCGGCCGTGGCATTCTGCAGTGCGACCTCCTCTTCGGGCAGATCCGAGGTCTCGAGCAGCGGTTCCTCGGCGGCCGAGGACCCGAGGAGACGGCCGATGGAGCGGTTGTACAGGAATTTGGGCAGCCTGAACACCATTGTGTCGTAGACGGTAGGTCGGGCATCATCTTCGGGCTACCGTCTGTTAGTCGTGGTCTACTGGGAGTTCGGACGGTTAGACTTACATCGAGCAAGAACTCCTGCTTCTGGCCGTCTTCAGTCTCCTCCTCGAGGAAGACGTTGCCAGCCGAGTCCACAATAAGCACCTTGCCGTTCTGAGCGACTATGCGCTTCTTCGCGCCCTGGGGGCCGGACGTGATCTCCGCGTCGATGGGCGTGCTGATGCCTGAGCGGCGGGCCTTCTTGACGGCCACAGACTTCTTGTCCTTTTTGTTGTCCTTGTCCATGGCGCGCTTCTGTCTGCGGTTCATCGGTGCCATCTGCTCCTCCTCGCCCTCGTCCCACTGCTGGGCGTTGACGGCGGGGGCGGCGTCTGCGTCGATGCCGGGGATGCTCGAGAGGGCGCTCTCGTCGCCCCAGGCGGTGCGGCGTGCATGCCGAATGTACCTGTCGGCGAACTCGCGGCGGCGCTTCCAGCCGACAACGAGAGCGAAGTAGTGGAAGCCACCACCCATGACCAGGAACAGACCAAAGAGCACGGAACCGAGGCCCGGGCGGAAACGCTCGTAGTAATATCCAGTGCCTCTCCACTTGGGGAAACCATTCTTCAAGAAGTGGTCGTACCGCGCGCGGTCAGGGCCTTTCAGGATGTCCGCAATGACAGTGAGTCTCTGGTAGGATTTGGTGGCCGCTTTGACGAAGGCGTCGACCTCCTTCTTCGACGGCGGCTTGGTGACCGTCTTGCCCTTCTTCTTGTTCTCGAGGACGCGCTTGGCCTCGAAGCCCTTGCGCGCCTTGTCGGGATGGACGTCGCGCGACTTTTTGCGGTACGCCTTGTTCAACTCGTCCTGCGTGGCCGAGGGCTTGACGCCGAGCAGGTCGTAGAAGGTGACGTTGGGGCCATCGTGGGCCACGACCTCGTCGCGGATGCGGAAGATCTCGTGGTCTGCGGTGCGCAAGGTGGTTAGCTAGATGCAGGCGGGTGGGGAGCGTGCAGGACACATTTTCGAAATCCTGCAAACGGAAAACCGAATTGCGACGGCAATGGACAGAAAGAATGCTACACACCCTCTTTGGACCAGGCAGCCGCGACGGCAGCGAAGATGCAGACCACTAGGGCCAGCAGGGCGTGAGACCTCATTGTTGGCGGAGTCTGAACGTACGCGTTGTACGGTGGATGCGAGAGGGTCGGGATCGAGTGGCCGCGGAAGAGGAGTGGTCAGTGGTGCCGTGCGAATGCGACCTAGTACCCCAACGTGGTCCAATGGAAGCGGCGGGGGATTGCGGATTATCCAAGGTCGACTGCCGGTAGCGGTGTACCGTGGAGAGGGAAGCAAAAAGCAGGGCCCCGTCCTCTCTATTCACTCATCGCTCCCTCGCACGCTTCTGTCGTCCCCGAGATTGCTGCTTCGTGGCCTCTACCTACCGGGCGGAATGTGAGCTCGCTTGCCGACCTAGGCTATTTTAGTAAGGGGACGGACCCTGTCTGGGGACGGGCGCCCAAGACTTTCACGAGGAAGAGAGAGCCGCCTCAGCTGCAGCACACGTACTCCTTTCCACGCCGCCCACACGCCTCCTCACCACTTCTCACCACCATACGCGTCAGCTCACCCGCAGTCTCGCGACTCTATCGGTTTCCGTAAGTCGCCCCAGGCTGCCGTTTTCTTTATTACTGCGTGCAACTCGGCCCTTGGCCTGCAGAAACCACGTTGCGACACTCCACATCCAAGTCCTCAACACACTCCAAATTCGCACGCGATCACCACCAAATAGCTAACATGGCTCCCCACGCAGACATTGAAGCCCAGCAGAACCTGCTCGTACCCGACGAACCCCAGCAGCCTCCCGCCACACCCACCCCCGAACCCTCCATCATGTCGCGACTCAGCATCCCCATCGACGCCCTAACGTCCCGGATGAACCTAGGCGGACGCTTCGAAGGCCTGCGCACGCAGTCCATCACCTCGCGCTTCGCCAACTTGCGCCCCGTCACCGAGTTCTTTGACGTGAAGCGCGTCTCCAAGCCCGCCAACTTCAGCGAAGTCCAGAGCCGCGTCAACTACAACCTGGGCTACTTCTCCAGCAACTATGCCGGCGTCTTCGTCATGCTCAGCATCTACAGCCTGCTCACCAACTTGATGCTCCTCTTTGTCATCTTCCTCGTTGTCGGTGGCATGTTCGGAATCGGCAAGCTGCAGGGCAACGACCTCGAACTTGGCAGCTGGCGCGCATCGAGCTCGCAGCTCTACACCGCGCTCCTCGTCATCGCCATCCCGCTCGGCTTCTGGGCTTCTCCCTTTTCAACAGTACTCTGGCTCATTGGAGCTTCCGGCGTCACGATTCTGGGCCATGCCGCGTTCATGGACAAACCGATCGAGTCAGCTTTTTCCGAGGAGGCGGTCTAGCCGGTCGGCCGCGAGCTCCTTACACTATGCCCCCATGGGGAAGACCGCCAGGGGGACGAGATGTGGGGAGACACATGGAGGAGGTGGAAGGTGTATATAGATTTCAAGAAGTGGACAGCGAGGACGAAAAGCACGGCGTTTCTTTAGACCCGGGGTATCCTAGGGACCCCTACGGTAAACAATATTTCAATCCGGACGAACTTTATTTCAACGACATGGACATACGAGCTTGGGAACGGAGAACAGGAGACATAGACGGGCTGGCGTACGGGGACGATTATGGCGGCTATCTTGAGGATGAAGGCTACTACGAAGACGAGGGCGGCGTCACCATGTCCGTCAATGAATACGAAGACCTTCTCTTTCAGCGCGTTTTGGACAAAATACGGTTGGCCAGAGCCACTGGCGACCCCGATGTGCAGCTCACACCAGAAGAGCTGGAAATTTATCAGGCAAGGCTTTTGGGGCCGAGGGCGCCTGCAGCGCGTCCACAGCCTGCGAAATCGAGACACGCCAGTGTGCCTACTAATATACCGGCTGTGAGCACTGCGGTAGCATCCACATCGAGCAACATTGGCACCGCAGCATCTGGCAGCGCACGAGCGAAGAAGAGCACCCGCCGAACATCTCTCTTCGGGAGCAAGCGACCAGATAAGAAGGAAAAAGCAACCTCTAGGACTCGCGCTCCGTCCATGTCGTCCGATGCGAGCAATCAGCAGCTCCCGCCTGGATTCGTAGTGCCCGGGCCGAATGGACAACCAGTGTACGCTCCAATCAACGCATATCAAGGTCGTATGGCTCGAGATGCCCGCGTACGCTCCTCTGGTTCGCCTTCGCGGCCAAGCTCACGGTCTGCGTCGACGAGTAGCGACAAACCTGCCCCGCTCAAAGTTGGCTATCCTGCTGAATCGCCCAGAGGATATCGGCAAGCACCAACGCCCCCTCGCATAAGTTCCCCTAGAGATATGCCAGGCACATTCCCTGACTCACCTCGAAGCTATCGAGCGGCTACACCACCTCAGCTTGCGCGCCCGGCTTCATCGTCTTCCCGCCAATCAGCACAAGACAACATTGACTCCAGGAAACCCTCTCGTCAATCAACACAAGACAATGTTGACTCCAGAAAGCCCTCCCGCCAATCAACACAGGACAGCATCGATACCAGGAAGCCCTCCCGTCAATCAACACAGGACAGCATTGACTCCCGGAAGTCCTCCAGTGGTCGCCCTCGCTCTGCGTCTATCCAGCAGGCAGCAAAACTCGTTCCACTTTCAATTCCCGAATACAAGCACCACACCACAGAACCCTACCAATACCAAGTAGCAGGCCAGCTCGCCTCATCTCAGTCTCAGCCCCAATATGCTCGGAGAGTTGCCTCAGGGCCTGCCGAAGGCAGCTACACGTCGATGCCGCGCCGCGTTCCGGTTCCGGTCCAGCGCGCAGCTGGCGTGAGCAGTGTCCAAGGCAGTTACTCTGACCCTGCCATTCTGCAGAGGGCTGAGGTGAGTGACGTGGATGAGGGCGGTGATGGGCTTGTTGACGCTGTGCCGAATGCTGATGACAAAAGCTACAAGGGGCACAGCAGCAGCAAGGGTACTACCAGGGAAGGGTCGAGTGGTGGAAGCGCACGGGACAGTGAGAGGCGGAAGAGGAGTTCAAGAACGCGCCGGAAGAACTAATGGGGGGATATTCTGTCTATTTGTCTCTGGTTCCCAAGCCTGCTTTCTTCATGTCAGTTCTAGATCGTCTGTTTTCCATTCAGGTTTGGTGTGTCTTTTACAGTATTTGATTTAATCATGAGGTTACCTTGGTGTTTGGGGCTCTTTCCGGGTACATTGGCGTATCGCCTGGGTCCAGGTCTTAGAGCGGAGGAGATTCGTCTTTAGCAATGCATTGTTTCGACTTCGAATGTCCGGCATTAGCTTGATTTTATGAAGCGTTTTCCCATGCTTACATAGTAGTCTAGTCAGAATACCCATGAACATCTATATCGTCACACTCGAGATAATCGAGACATGAAATGGCGTAGCAGCGTCTGACACTAGTCATAGTTGGCCTAGACTTTGACTTTTACTTTACCTACATATCGCGTTCCAGGCGCGATACTCCCGCGGTCTCGGGAGATTTTCACGTGCTCACCAGCCATAACCGCCACAGTGGCTGAGTTTGACATAGAAGCGCCTACTGACGTCACACTCCTACGCGCAACGTCTTCCCCACGCTGCGCGCTTTTGGGCCCAGCATCTTCCCCTCTTCCAATCTAAAGATTTCCCAGGACACCAGATTCCCGCCCATTGCATTCTACACACTTAGCTCGCTCTCGCCACACCACAAAACATGTCTAGTGAGTATCACGCACATACCTTCAAGAAGACCAGGCTAACACGCAACAGCTCCAGACTATTGTAAGCTGCGCAAGCACTTTTAAGCCTCCACAGAAGTTAATACATATTCCAGACAAAGTCCTCGAGGTCGACTCCAAAGCGACCCAACAACAGATCCGCGATGCCTACAAAAAGTCCGTCATCCTCAGCCCACCTTACTCTTCCCCTAGTTCACAAACTGACACCCACACGCAGAGCAGCCCTAAAACACCACCCGGACCGCGTCCCCTCTGACTCCCCCGAACGCACCGCCCGAACCAAGAAGTTCCAACAAGTGAACGACGCATACTACACCCTCTCCGACCCTACCCGTCGCCGCGACTACGACTCCGCCCGCAGCTACTCCAGCTTCACCGGCACAACCGCCACCCCCGAAAGCGAACCTGAGGAAGAAATCCCCCAGGCTAATGCACGCGGCGGCGGCTTCCCCTGGTCCGCCTTCGGGTTCGGCAGCGCGCCTGCGGGTAACACCGAAGAAACGCACAACCGCTTCTCGTCGGAGCAATTCGGCGGCGTGTTCGAAGAGATGCTGCGCGAGGAGGGCATGGCCGAGGGCGAGCGAGCTACACCGACTGGCAAGTTCTGGAGTATTGTGGGTGGACTGAGTGGCGGGGCGATGGGGTTCATCATGGCGAATTTCCCGGGCATGGTCGCCGGTGCGGTTGCGGGGAATCGGTTGGGGGCTGTGAGAGATACCAAGGGGAAGAGTGTTTATTCCGTGTTTCAGGAGTTGCCGCAGGCGGATAAGGCGCGGATGTTGACGGATCTTGCTACTAAGGTTTTCGCGCATGCGGTTGGGTCATAGATGTTGGGTGGATAGGGCATATTTCGGTCTTGCTAGGCCTGGATTCGTGAGCTACGGACGTGTGGATGGGTTTGGAAAGGGATGTGTGATGTTGGAGTATCGGTTTGGCAAGGGTGCTTCGGAGATGTGTAATGATATCCTCCTTTTAGTTTCCTGCGGTGGTTCGTTCATAGTTTAGATAGAATTCATGTGTACACGAGGGCCCTTTTGTACGCTCTCTGCGTGCTTATTTATGAATGAAGTCTGCAAGATGCATTTTCGGTTAGCTGTTCTAGATTAACAGCTAACAAGCGTTCTTTTCTACCTACCGTTTACATGTCGCATTATATACCATTGTAACGTTTAACAAGAAGAACTAAATTCAAAAGGGGGGAGACTGCGCGATTCGAACGAGTCCCCTCTCCACCCCGCATTTGATCAAAAATGCAAAAGGAAAGGGTCCGCCGTAGCGGACGGGGATGGACAACGGGTTCATTATCGCTACTTTCCTGGTGGGTTTCTTCGGTCGTTTGATATATATAGTTGGAGGGGAAAGGTGATGCAGTGCTAAAGGGGTAGCAAAGGTTGAGCGGGATAGCGTGGCGAGCTTGTTTTGGCTGGTATGGACATTGGTATTGTGTTTTTGGATCTTGTAATGGGTAGTTGGTAGGCTAGGTGGGTTTTAAACGTTGCTTTAGGGTGTTTATAGATCTCGATGAGATCTGCAGAATTACCTGCAGAAAAAGCCCTGCAGAACTTGGCTTGTATACGAGTTCAAGGGCTGTATTGATATTCGGATCTACTACCAATACCTTGCGTGTCCTCCTTATTCCCGTCGCCTGCCCTGTGTCCTTTGCAGTGCTGTTTACTCCTGTCGCCTGTCCTGTGTCCTTTGCAGTGCTGTTTACTCCTGTCGCCTGTCCTGTGTCCTTTGCAGTGCTGTTTACTCCACATGGCCTTGTTTTCAGGTTGGTCTCACCGTTAAGATGAACACCCGTAGATTTTGCATCGCCTTGTGGCGCAGTCACGCGAAAACTAAAGCTGACCGTGGGCTGAGTCTGACATCTTGCGTCTTAATAAGGGAGGAAAGAGATAAGATAGGACTATGTCTTAGAATTACTCTTAAGCGATGATCAAAACCTGTAGTACAGGCCAGTTCAAGAGGAAGAACCCTTGTAGGTCCCGACCAATGATTATAGACATGCTGCTTGGCAGCTGCCTTCATTCACCGGTACCCCCCACCTCAGTCTTACCACCAACACTATTCAGCAGCAAGTACCCACCCACCTGTCCACCCACTACAACAAAGAAACTACTCTTTTTGCTATTTCTAAAAACGGAACATGGATGACCCAAGATCAGAGACTCGGGAAGTGATACCTGAAAGCGTATCGAAGGACGAGACGGCAGCCAGTCGTGTGACGCCACAGCCCAGCCAGTTTCAGGATAGCAGCAAGCTCCTTGACCACACTGCAACTATAAATCCCTTCACCCTCAACCTTACCAAGGATTGGCACCCTAGGAAAACACATGCGATACCCCGAAACTCACCGACGAAAGATACAGTGACTAGTCGAGTCCAAACGCCACATCCTGGCCACTTTAATGATACCAAGGACCTCTTTAGGCGGCCTCCGCAGTCTCCGCGTCTTTGTATCAGCGCACGTCGTAAACGTCTACGCATCAAGAAGAACCAGGAATCTCAATCGTCCCGGTCCCTATATGCCGACCAGGGAGTGCATTCCGAATCACCTAGCGATGATGAGCCCTCCGTGAACGAACACAAGGCCGATAGATTCGCCCATGACTACTATGTAACGCCTGCCCACCTCATCCCATTCCTGCCGTACGTGGAAAAAGACGCCGACGGCTCGACTAGTCGGCACGATTTGACGCATCGATCCTTCGATCCAGTGAGCGTGGTCCAGAACTGGCTCCAGTCATGCGACGGGCTACATCATGGTCGTTGTTCGCCACAAGTACAAGCAGAGATTAATGGCAAGAGTGGGCCGCGATTTTTAATAGATGTCTTAGACCACTGTCTCGTGCGAACGCCTCCAGCGGCAAAGTACGTCGCGCTAAGCTACGTATGGGGGGGTTCCACCGCCTCCGCTTGCACCACGAACGCAAACGTCGCCAGTCTTCAAGAAGTGAACGGGCTCAATCATATTGGCGATCTTCCACACACTGTTGCCGATGCTATGGATTTCGTGCGCAAACTGGACATACGATATCTATGGTGCGATCGACTCTGTATTGAACAAGATGGGAATTTCGAAACGGAGGCCGAGTTGAATACCATGGGAAGCATCTACGCTCTATCTCACTTCACTCTTATTGCAGCACAGGGCGATGACGCGTTTGAGCATCTATACGTTGAGCAACCACCAGTGGACCAGACCAAGAGCGACGCTCCGAACGACCATGCTCGAGTCGGACTCCAAAAAAGCAACAAAGAAATACTCCTGGACCAGACAGATCTTCTCATGGACACCGTATGGTATTCACGCGCTTGGACTTTTCAAGAATATCTGTTCTCGAAGAGGAGGGTTGTGTTTCAAAGCAATACGGTGAATTGGGAGTGCCTTCACGCAGCCTGGCATGAGTCCCAAATTATCCCTAAATTTTATCCGGGCGAACATGTGGCATCGTCAGTAAGCGAAAGCCATGCGACCGGGTTTAGGATTTCAGCGTGGCCAGATATGGCTCGTTATGCTCGCCTAGTGTCAATCTTTAATCAACGACAACTGGTACGTATTTCGAGTTTACGAACTGCACTGCTGCGGCAAGGCATATCTTTCCTGGCACAGTTGGCGCACAGACCGACTTCATGAGCCTTGCTAATGTCCTCCCTCGACCACTAGACCTATCCTGAAGATGTACTTAAAGCATTTGCCGGTGTACTATCGCACGTAAGTCGTACGTTCGAAGGGGGGTTTGTGTCTGGCCTTCCGCAAATGTGCTTCGACGCTGCGCTACTGTGGCAGCCGTGGAGGGTACTGTCACGTCGAGTGAGCTCTTATCAAGCTTCCGAGGCGGTGCTGCCGTCGTGGTCATGGGTGGGCTGGGCAGGCGATTTCAGTAAGGCTCCTAGCCTTAGCTACACACAGAAGACCGAAAGCTCATTCATCTCAGACTCTGAAAGCTGGCGAAGCGCAGCCGGTTATATGCCTGAGGTTAACAATGCTGGGCAAAGAAGCTACTGCTCGTGGAGAACTATTAATACCGTTGAGTGGTCGTACTCGCTGACTCAATTCTCAACCCGTGAGAAGATCACCAATTCACCAATTATTTCTCAACAAATACACGATTACGATGGAAAATCACTTCCGTTAGGCTGGTCTAAGTTCACGACTTCTGAAGCAGGAATCGAACATCTCTACTATCATAAGTGCGATCCCTCACAACCATTCCAATACCCGGTTCCCATCCAGGACGAGAACATCAATCCCACGCCTCCCATAAGCGCTCGTTACCTCCACTGTTCTACATTCCGCAGCTTTCTTAGAACCGGCGTAAGATTTCGCAGCCCTGCCTCCCGAACTATCTGCGTTGATCTCCTCGTTCCCGATACCTCCGCTTGGGCTGGCGTTCTACGCTTAAACCATGCTTTGGAAGACGCTACGGAAGGGTCAGATGAATCTTTTGGGGAAACGGTGGAGTTGATTGAGATATCGGCCGGATCAGTGGAGGATCGGGATGCGGAGAAGCAGAGCTTTGAAGAATGGGAAAAGGAGATCTGCCTGAGAAGTAGGTCTTCTCGGAAGTTGTATGAGTTTTACAACGTTCTTTGGATCTCGTGGAAGGCCGGTGTGGCGTATAGAAATGCGCTGGGGAGGGTGGAGAAACATGTATGGGAAGGATTGAATAAAGAACGGATAGATGTTGTCCTTGGATGAAGTTCAGGGCTACTTTTGGACTGTCAGTTTTGAAGCAGATGTATTTATTTGGCTTTGGGCTACGGGGCCAGTTTTCTGTGGTAGGCTCGAGCTCATCATTTGGAATACCTATATTACTGGTACTGACGAACGACAGAAGTATCGTCAACTGCACGGTACAGGATCAACCAGAAGAAGTCTCAGAACTCGACATAACGTATAATATCAGATCTACGACATGGAAATATAAACCAGAACACCAGACACTCCGTCCAGCTGGTAAAGCATGCTACCCAGTCTATGCACGTTCTGTTCCATGTACATGTATCATTACACTCTCACCCCATATCATCCAATCGATGCCGTATTTTGAGATAGCCCATCGCCTCCTCCCATTCGCAACCCAGTTTACAAAGCACGCTCAAATGTAAGACCTCGTATAGACTCGTGCTCCAAGTCACCTATCCCGCCATCATGCGGTGGCAGCTTCATAACATCTTGAACCTTAACCTTCTCGCCCATAATACTAGAGCACACCCGAAACCTACTCGTTAGCAGAATGGACCGAGGAGTTCACTCGCTGCTAGATCTAAAATGGCCGTATGTGCAATCGGAGCGAAGAAAAGACTTCGAAAGCCGAGAAATCAAGCGGAAGATTGTGTACGCCGTGCATAGGAGAGGACCTTCGTGTAAGGCAGACTCTAGGCTTTCGCAGTGCATCTTGGGCATATCTGTGCGAGAACTCGACACCACTTTACCTCTTTCTGACACTAGCTGCGATTGCAATTCAGGTCTTTAGGGAAGCGACCACGCGAACTTATCGAAAAAAAAAATAGTCCGCGAAGGCTGATGTGTGCTTTCTCCCGGTCTGCGGCCCTTCGTTATCTAGTTGACAACCTTACTTTTGTTGCTTCGCTGCCTCAGGCACCAATTGCAGTACGAACTCTGCGCCACTCTCAACCCTCCGCACAGCCGTTGCTCAGCCTGGTCATCCCAGCTGGTCGCCCCGCCCGGCCACCCCGCCTGATTACGACCCCTAGTCACCCCGCTTACGAACTGTTACCCCCCGTCGGTGCTGCTGTCTCTTTCATTCATAAAGCCTTCCAGATGGCAATCACGTTCGGCTCCGTCGGCGATATTATCGCTACAGTCCAGGCTGCGTACAAGCTGCTTGAGATATTGAGCACAGGAAGAGGCGCCAAGCGTGAGTATCGTGATCTTATTGTCGATCTCAGGCTATTCCACAGGTTTCTTGATCAGGTATGCGGCTCATTTGTCTTTTACCGGCCCGACTCATTCTGACACGCACTTGCAACGCACAGCTACTCTCGTTCTGGCAGACTCGAGAATCATGTACCGAGCTCGATACTCTCCACGACATGCTGCGGCTAGCGGCTATGGATGTCAAAAGAGAGATCGATCTGTTCTTAGATAAAATCATATCCAAGTACGGAAAGAGGCTTGCATCCGCTTCAAAACGCAATCCAATGGATGTCGGACGAATGCTCCAATGGGGCATATTCGAACGCGACCACATCGAAAGGTTGCAAAACAAGTTGCATAAAGGAAAGAATATCGTTCTCTTGGTTCAGAGCCAAGCCAGTATGGTACAGGAGGAACGGAATCGAGACGTCGTATTCGAAAAGATGAGTGCTCTCACGGACGCCGAAGAGGCCGCGGCGGCCAAGCTCGATAAGAGACTCGAAGACTTGGAAGAGAAGGCAGACAAACAACTGGAGAAACTCGATCAAATTGTGGACTGCCTTGGAGATGTGAGCTTAGCCGTTGCTCCTTTCGCCAGCCTTGCAACCGACCTTCCGGGGACACTCTCGAAGGTCTTGTCCGAAAAGCTCGCCCAGAGAACGCCTTTTAACAGTTTTGACCCATACTTTCAGAATTGTACTATTGTAGAAGATTCTCTTGGCTGGAAGATCCGGATACCGCTCGAAATAATTACCTCGTGGAACACTTTCCACTCAATCTTGGTGGACAAGTTTGAAGGTCGGCCGGGGTTGCAATTGGTGAAGGATCGCCGATACGTCTTTCGAGACGACCTCACTGGGGTAGAGCTCCATCAAATTGCTCCCCTGAGCTCAGTGCTACGACCTGGTCAGAAAATTAACATGTGCATGGTATTCTTCGCTTCTACAGAATCCACTAGCACCTGCCCGAGGTGTTGTAAGCCGACACTACAGTTGAATTCCAACGACCTCAGATGCACCACTCCAAGATGCGAAATGGAGATACAACGCATTGAAGAAATAATTGACGAAGACCAAATACAGAGCTTTTGTAAAAAGCCTGCTCCGATGGAGGTTACTACTTCCGATCAATACAAGGACACCAACGACACAAGCACTGTAGATGGTCTTCCTGCAACCCTTCCGTTTCAACCAGAGGACGGCCCTGAAGTATTCAAAAGGGTCCGGTTTTTCTCTCGGTGGGAACATCGCTTCGAATCTCGAGGCTCGCTATTATGGCGAGGGGATCAGTACAGCTTTTGGCGTGCAACTGCACGAGAGGCGACAATCATCAGAAAAGCACTGGCAACAATGCTTCGCAATCCATCCTATGCTGGGGGGAAAACCAGGCTTGGAATCGAGTCTGTGTGTGCCCTCCATACCGTTTTCATCGGTCCGTCCATCGAACAGTCCAAGTTGATGTTAGGGGTGTTTTGTATGGAAAGGAAGCGTCGCATCAAGATCGTGAAACGGCTCAAGGAGGTTGAATGGATCAAGGCCAATCCTTCGATTATGGTTGTAGGGCATTGCAGCCCAGTGTTCCTTGAGGGCCCTTTTGGGTTAAAGGCTTGGATTGGTTGGTGGAATTCAAGGCTGAAGAAGGCGGCCATGGTAATGGAGAGGGTCGTTGGTTAAGGTTATGAGGTCAAGTCTAAGACGTTTGAGATGGACAGCGCTGAAGTGTCGTGACTCGATGACTCAACAAAGGTCTGTGACAACATTTCTTGATCATTCCTAGAAAGCGACAGTGCCTTCGACGAACGTTGTCGTAAATGATGTTGCAGTCTTGATCGAGGTAGTGCGGCTGTATTTGCGTAACATAAGAGAGCTGCGCACCAATGGGGACTTTCAATATGATAGTGGGTGAGAACACATTCCAGTGAACACACTTGGAGTTTAAAATACAATCGCAAAAGTACAAGCGTAAAAGATTTGGAGAACTGTTTCAGTAACAGACATGGATAGTGATAGTGAGCCAATCAAGAAAAGTTTAGATGGTCTACTGTCAAAGGCGTGGGACACTTCTGGGAAATAAAGTCTGTTACGAAAATATGCCTGCTGGGTATATTTCTTCCCTTTCGTAACACTGTGTTCCGCCTCGGTACTGGAGATACGGCCAAATCGTTGAAAAATACTTTGACCAGCGACCAATTCTGCAGTGTATTCTGCAGAACCACACGTTTCGAGACTCTTGCTGGATCACTCCGTGCCTTGAAATAGCCCGCTGACTCTATACCACTCATGCCTTCCTTGCCCTGCCCGCAGGTCTAACCTCCAAAGTTTCAAGCACGCCGAAAATTATATCTGCGATGCATGCTACGGCACGTGTCGACATTGTCCTCACTGCGAGCCCCCGTGCACCCATTCCCAAGCACTAAGCGAGCAATTCTTTCAACCTCATCCTCAAATCTTAGCATGACAGATTGATGCAAGTCCCGGAACTGGTTCGATAGCGCATCGTAGTAGCTGAGGTGGATGCGTAGCGTGCGCAAGGACGGAAAGCCAACCCCGAGTGCGTGCAGAATATCCAAGTGGAACGAATTATTTCTAGACTCTGGATTGTCGCTGCGATCTTCAACAACCAGATACGTAACATCCAGGAGAATCTGGATGTCTTCGATTGCTTCTTGATCCGCGGTGTCAGTGACAATGCGCTTGAACATCGCCAGTTCTCCACCGTGATAAGACTGACGAAAACGCCGCGTGAGAGTCCCATCGGTGGACAAAGCGTGCAACAGCTTCATCTTCAATTCCAATTCCAACGTCCGTCCTACGCAAGGGTAGAGTAATGGCCATGGGGGCGCCGCACATTCGGCCGGCTCGATGTCACATGGGTCCCAGAAACGCCAAGTGGCCTCACGACGTAGCTGTACCATTCCTTCATTGAGTATCGCTTTGCTGGTGCGAAGCCATTGGGGAAGCCCGTAAGTGCAGCGGAAATGCTCGTGTGGATACATGACCTGTAGGATAGCGCGTGAACCTTTGGGCCAGTCAGATGGCCTGAGGCCATCGATCATGGCGACGGTGTTGGACGTGATTTTCCATGTCTCATGGTAAACAATGTCGCGTAGTTCGCGCGGAAGGTCCATGAAAGATATCTGGGGCGCCATCGTCGTGAGGTTGGGGTTCACCGGTGCAGGGGAATAGCCTAAGGTGGGGCGAGAATGACGAAACCGAGTCCGAACAATGCAATTGGTTCTTGTATCGGAAAGTCAGCCTTGGCGTTGTCCTCGTGGGAAGATGAGGCTCGTGACTATACTAGCCGTTTTAGGAAGAATGGTGTAATGGCATCCTGATTCCTGAGATTAACAGACGCATTGCACATTTCTAGGTGTGATGAACGTATTATTAGAATGTATAGTATTGACTGAACCAATTTTCGTTTGCTTCAAAGACACTTAAACACCTCATCCCCCTCCATGCCAGCTTCCCACCCATGCAATTCCTGCAAGCGCAAGAAGTCATCACGTCTATGCTTTGAGCACAGATTATTTGCCAAATCATCACCACTCTTCGCTACAAGCGGTTTCTTACCCGGTATGCCCAGCCTACATCGCTTCTCCCCTCTGGCAACTTTCCTCCCAAAATCCGCTTGCTCGTCTCGCGCTTGCGCGTGCGGGAGGAAATAGTCTGCCGTCTTCTTAATTTCCTTCACGTAGTCTTCTTTGGTGCGTGGTTGGTCTGTTGGTTTATCTGGATTTGCGGCTTCAGTGGTGTCAAAGTATTGGACGACCAGTGCGCGAAGGCTCTTGTACGCTGCTTCCAATGTATTGACTCTAAGAGCAAGAGTCTCTTCGTGTTGAGAGATTTCATCGGCATAGTCATCAAGTGTGACAGGTAGACGAACGATCTTATATCTTGGTCTGGAAGATCGAACGGCTGTTTCTACCGCATCAAGCTCATAAACGACATTTGGGCCGTTCGATGGCACTGTAGCATGCTTCTGAGACAATTTAGCAGGATCTGCTGTTATCTGGGAGTCTTCCCTGGGGATCAAGTAGAACATCATTGGAAAGAAACTAGCTTGTGAACACTGAAATGAAGAATGATGGAAAGGATGGAACATGGCACAATAGCGATACTTATACCTCTACAAAGATCTAGGTTATGACGCACACCATATGTATGTAGCATGAGGCGATGGACCAAAAGAATGCTGTATGCCACGAAAATACATCGCAACACTCTTCTGACGTTGGATGTGTCTACGACATTTGTACGATGAGCGTAAGAGATGGACACAAGTCGTACTGAGAAGCTATATTGAATGGGTTACGCTACGTTGTCGTAGTACGTAAACAGCGCTGTGGCGCTGATCTGCCGCCACGTCGCAAACGCTCGTAGTGTCGCAAGTGCCTCTCTCACGCACTGCCAGAATGAATCGCGAACAACGCAACAAGATCCATAACATCTTCAAAAGCGTAATCGACAACAACGATGCCACATCTTCGCGTTGATACACACTTCATCTTCCGTACATCAATGAAGCGTCGAAGAGGTAGTCGATAGCTAAGATCTAATGACGAGCGATTCCAAAAAGCGTGCTGATGGACTCTTGTTCACCACCAAACCTCCTTGTCAACCTTGCTAAAGAAAGGCAAAGAGAAATTTAGCGCAGTCACGTCTGGTCAACTCCGGGCTCGCTCTTCCACTTTCCCCAGGGAAGCAGAGCCCGTCCCCCCTCGATCACCGCCAGCACGCTCAAACGCCCGCACCATCTCCCTCCTCCGCATCCTCCAGAAATAGCCCGCAAAAGCAGCCGTACACGCCGTCAGCGCCAAGGTGACCAACCAGTAAAGCCAGAACCACGGGGACACAATGCCCTGCGAATCCGCGTCGCGGAAACTGAAGAACTCGGTGCTGAACAGTGTCTAGGGATCTGTCAGGATTGAAGATGTTCATCAGGTGAAAGTGATACTCACAGCCGTAAACGTAGAGGGAAGATAGATCAGAGTTAGTACCGAGATGATGCTCATGAGCGAGCTATCTCTAGATGTCGCTATTGTAACCTGTTTCGAGTCCTCGGCAATAGCTTTCATCGCGACGCTGTCGCGGTAACTTGCTTCGGCCACTCGGAGAGATGCTTCGGCCATCTGCACATTCAAGGCGTTGTCCTTCTGTGCCATGAGGCTGTACACTGTTTGCACATATGCCTGGGCTCGCTTATCGAGGTACCGAGCCCTTGGTTCCAATGCTTCCATCCATTGTCGAAGATTAGTCTGCCTCCTCTGCAGCACGTTCACGGATTTTGCGAAAGTGGCTCGCTTGGTCTCCGTGATACGGGCTAGGAAATCGTTGTTCTCGAGGTCGATGTGTGTTAGTGAGCTGAGGTGGGCTTGACATGTCAATTCGCACTTTGCTAATCCTACAGAGAGTCTTGCTAGTTTGTGACTGACTGGTGTGAAGTCGTGCATGTGATTGGTGGCGACGCATGGCCCTTGTTTGGTCATACCTGCGAAGATATTAGCCCCGTGCAAGCACAACTCAGTCAGTAGAAAAGCGATTCGTGGGAAAGCTTGTTGGTAGGATCCCTGCTCCTCCATCAAAACAAACATACCGATATTGACTTTCACATCATGGAGTTCACGATTGCAATCATGAAGAGCCTCCTCGACCGTTTCGGCCTTCAACTGGATAAGACACGTAGGAATGAATGTCGGAAGATTGAATAGCCCCGGCGATTGCTCCAGCTCAGCACACAGCACCGAAAACTCCGCCTCAAGGAGGCCGTATAGAAACACACAAGTAGACTGTGCATCGGCAGCTTGTGAGAGTGCGCATGCGAGGGAAAGCCCCTTCTTGTCCACAGTTTGGAACGTAAAACCTTGAATTCGGGCGTCAAGCTTTCCTCTTGTAATAGTATGAGTGAGCGAGATGGGCATACCATGTTGGCTAGTCTCCTCGTTTTCAAACCGCGAGAAACAGGATGTACGGGTGCACAGCCGCGCCAATAGTGACGGGGGAAACGCGAAGTGCTTCACTATGGCTTCGAAGGCATGGCGCGACAAGGCCAAAGGTGGTTTCCGTGCATCCCTGGACTTCGCTATACATGCGCTAAGTTCATATCAGTCGGAGAATGTCCTAGGTTCTCGACTCTTGCTTACACGATGCGTAGGCTTTGACAAGGCTTCAGGCGCTGGGCGGAACCGGATCCAGTACGCAGCCAACTTTCTACATCGTGTTCTAGAATCTTTCCTTTGGTGAGGATGTAGTCCGATGTTTCCTGTCATGGCTCAGCCGCATGTGCTTTTTGTTGATAAACGCCTTACTTCGTCTTTAACGATCTCCGCGTACGAAAGCTGAGTAGCAGCAGTTGTGAATGTGCTGGGGTTCTCCAAGAGAGCTTGATAACGATGGCTTTCCATGGTTGAAGCTAGAAACAAGAAGTACGCACGAACAACGTAGAGGTTTATAGAACCAAAGATCAGTGAGGTTCATGATCAGGCTGCGAGATGGAGTTCTAAGCTCGCCTAGTGTGATGCAGGTACTCAGCCTCACTTCTTTACGAGGCCACAGCACGTTACTTCGCCGGTTCCACACTGTCATTTGAGTACACATCAGATGCAATCGTACTTAGAGAGTATCGAACACACGCATAACTTGAAGCAACTCTGCATTGATGGTACAACTACATCTGCAGGACACACTCCACACAAAGAAAAGACACATCTATACCAGCCTCACACGAATCAAAAAAATCTTCAAGTCTTGTTCTTATGAGCAAGATGTTGTCACTGTACAAGTATATCACAGACCCGCTACCTTCCACTGCCTCCTAAACCTCCACTAACGCCACCCACGTTTATGACTTCTGGCCCGGCTTGGGAAACTTGCTTGCGGGGCTCTTGATCGGCGGGCTGTAGACGAGCTTCCTTGTCTTGATCGGGGCCCACTTGTACCTGCGATTTGTTAGTAAAGGTTTTATGAAATCACCCAGATTCCGCCACTCACCTCTTAACCCATACGCTGATCGCGACTAGAACGGAGCTGACTGCCAGCACCTTCCAGCCCATCTTCTTCCGCTCGTCCATCTCCGGCTCAGCAGCCCAGTTCAAAAATTCCGTCACATCCTTGGCCATCTGAGAAGTTGTGGCCGGGGTCTCGTCCTCGTACTCGACTAAGTCATCGTATAGAACACGGGCCATGGCAATGCCGGTACCGGGGAAATAAGGGTTGAAGTTCAGACCCTCGGGCACAACAGTGCCTGCTGGGGGTTCCTCGGGGTAGCCGGTCAACAAGCTGAAGATGTAGTTGCAGCCACCGTGGCGAGCCTTGACCATGAGCGATAGATCCGGAGGCAGAGCGCCGTTGTTGGCGGCACGGGCAGCCTCGTCGTTCTTGTACGGCGATGGGAGGTAGTCGGAGAGCTTTCCGGGACGCTTTTCAATCTCGCCCTCATCGTTGGGCTCTGTGTCGTATTCGTTCTCCTCGGCGAGGGCCTTGGCCTCATCGACAGTCATCATGGTACCAACGACCTTGCGGTATGGTATACGGGCGAGGGAGTGGCACGATGCGCAGACTTCGCGGTAAACTTGGAAACCACGGCGGAGACTAGGACGGTCAGTTGGGCTGCGGTCGAGGTGTCATCCCAGAGGAGCACTCACGCTTGGTGGTCGAAAGTCTTGTTCCATTTCTCGTGCTGCCATGGGTACTGAGTCGGGTGGAGACTGTGGTTCGGTCCGTCAGCTTCTATGCCGCCAATGCTATTGCCCATAATATCCCTCATCCCGATTCGACCCGGTGGCACTCACCCTTCTTCCGTAGGCGTCATGGCATCGACATTGCGGCCGTAGAGGTGGAGGTACCACGCGACGGTTCCGATAGCGAGAGCGGAGGCGCCGACAGGGAGGGCATTCGTCTTCCAGGACGAAGCAGCTCCCTCGGCTGTTGAGCTGGACGACGACGACGAGCGCTAGATCACCCAATGCGTCAGCATCCATTCCAATTCAAATACAAGAGTCCCATAGGGATGGAAACGGCTTCGAGATGGATTCGGGGGAGCTCGCGGGAGCTGTGGGCTGCGATGGGATGGCCGGGCGGCGTACCGAAGCTGTCTTGCTGGCCGCATTGCGGGCTGCGGCGCCGGCGGTGCGCGCCGAGCGGAGGGCCGATCGAGCCAACATGGTGACCTGTAGCTGGCTCGGAGGCTACGGTAAGGCGAGAGGGTCAATTGGGGTATCGGAGGCGGTGATGTTGGTGCGGGAGGTCGTCGGGCAAGAGGCTCCCTCGCAAGTTCTTCGAACACGCTAGCCCTCGCTTAGTAACTGATTACCTTCTCTCTGATTGGCCCACGAGCAATCACCACTGCCGCATGATGTGATAGACTTGGACAGGACAAAATACTTCTTGGGTAGAGCTTGGGTCCATCGACAAGAACTAAATTCTACAACTAGGCTGCTTTTATACGGTAGCCTTGCTACGGTCCTTTCCTTTCCAAATGCATCCGCCAGGTCGTTCTAGCCGTTCGCGCTATATGCTGCGTGGCGTGAGAGTCTAATATACATTTGATGCACGCATCCGCGCTCAAAGTTCCCTATCCCCAGCCTTCACTGGCTTCTCCTCATCCAGAGACTTGTCTGCCGTGACCTTCTTCTCGCCCTTCCAACCCATGGCCTTCAGACGCTCGGTGAGAATGGGGTGCGAGTGGTGGAAGCTAGAGTAGAACCAATCGGCATCCATGCTCGACAGATTCTGAATCTGCAGCTTGATCAAAGAGGCACCGAGTTCGCTTGCGTAGCCGAGCTTCACGGCAAAGGCATCTTTGTACTGTTAGCACATGCACAAGGCGACGAGGAGGAGTTACTTACCCGCTTCGTACTCCATGGCTCGCGTCCAGATATTTAGCAACAGCTTCACAATCGCATCCGTGGGGGACAGAATCTCGTTGAACAAGAGGAATCCGATCATCACCGGCCTCTCCCTGTGGAACCCAAAGTCGGCGTAGAGCGAGCGGTTTTGGATGAAGACGGAGAAAAGAGCAAAGATGTAGAAAATATGTGCCTGGCTGATGAACAGAAGCCTCGACGTGTGGTTCATCTTCCAGTGACCAAGCTCGTGCGCAAGGACGGCTTCGACCTCCTTCTCCGAGCTCTTCTCCAGCAGCGTGTCGTAAATGACAATCTTCTTCTTTCCGATCCATGGTAGTCCTGTGAAGTAGGCGTTGCTGTGCGCGCTGCGCTTGCTGCCGTCAATGACCTGCAGCTCGCTGAGCGGGAATTGGAGCTTGGATGCGAGGGCCTCCACGGACTCCTTGAGCTTTCCGGGTTTGAGAGGCTCAAGCTTGTTGAACAACGGAACGATGAGAATCGGGTAGAGGGTCATTGCCGAGATTTGAACAACAAGCATGAAAACCCAGAGGTAGTAAAAGAAGCTCTGCCCCGTCCTCTGGATGATGGCGAGGAACGCACTGCCAATGGGCACACCGAACGCGACGGCGAGCGCCTGTCCCTTGACCATGTCGGTGAGCCATAGCTTGATGGTCATCTTGTTGAAGCCGAACTTCTCCTCCAACACGAAGCTGTGGTAGTATGCGAACGGTATTCCAAAAACCAGATCAATCAAGCCGAACATGTATACGAAGAGCAGCGAGTGCGATATCTCGCCGGAGAAGCGGGCGGGCGCATAGCGGGCGAGAACCGTGCCGGCAATGCTCCATACGATAGGATAGGCGTTGAAGTAGAGGACCGCGAGGGATTTGGCCTGGTTGAAGAGAGCCGAGACGAAGCCGAACTTGGCCTTTGCGCGACCGTATGCCTATCCTTGTGTGAGCTTGAGGCGGGCTGCCAGCTGCGGAGACGTACCTGGGATTTATCGAACGTAGCCTGATCAATCTCCTTCTCTAGTGCTTTGGGAACCGATTTCTTCTGGAGGACCTTGTATTGGCGGAAGAGAAGCCAGTTCTCGAGCGCGAACTCAGCGAGGGAGAAGCCGAAGACGAGCTTCTTCCATGGGAAGAGAGGACGATCGAGCCAGCGAGCAAAGCGCTGTGCATATTTAGTAGGCGCTCGCTTGAGCTTTAGCAACGCGACGACTGACCTGGAGGATGCCCTGAATCATGATGGGCAACTGTGGGGTTGTCGTGTGAAGGCGACGATGCTCACCGAAGTTGAGGACAGTTATGCTTGCAGGGCTGAGCTAACGCGCAGGGTCCCAGCCAATCACGTCACGGTGTCACGAGCCTGGAGCCCAACCCTACCACCTACAGTCGAGGGAAAGCACATAACGGAAATGTAGAAGATGACGCCAAAAGTGACAAGTGGTAGATATCAGCCGTATTCACGAGGAGAGATCATGGGCGATGCGAAGAAAGCGGCACTCATAGGCTGCATGATCATATATCGAAACGCTACAAAGCCGCCATAGTCGTTGATCTGAGGAACCTGGAACGCATCATCTAAGCACCAGGACAGTGATCACCAGGACAAATAACGCTGTCTTGAAATCTAGCAATTGCTGCACCGAGAGGTGGGCTGTTGCTAGGCGTATTTTGGACGTTTAGTAACAGTGATGACATACGAAGCTCGGCATCCATTGATGGAACCGAACAGACGTCCACGGAAGGACATGGCCAGATCGCATGCTGTACATAGTACATTGTTCGGTGCGCACAGCTGTTCAGGGTCGGAATAGCTCGGGTGGTAAATCTATTTCCTAGATGTTGATAACTATGCGCTAGCACGCTCTCATGACTCCAGGGAACCGAGATATGCCATCGGCGACAAACTCACCAATGACCACAGCCGCTTGTTCCGCTCACTCCAAATCCTGCATTGGCTATTTGCAATCTTGAAGAGTGTCCAGACGTCGTGCATCCTATATCAGAATCTCGAGAGTATAAGTCCATGGTGATTCGTGGGATCTAGTGAATGGTACAATCCGTAGGGCCGTATTGGTGCGTTGGTAGTACAAGAGGAGACACAAACCTGCATGATCCACGTCGGTAAGATTAAGGTTCGGCTTCTCTTCGAGTTACACAATCTCTGTGTGACTCTGCGCTGTATGCGGTCAATCGTTCTCAGAAGCAACCCGGCCAGCCTCCTGCAGAGCACTCCCGGATCAGCTTGGATGTTCACGTTGTACTTCTGGCCATGCGGTGTCGAGGTCGTGGAGGGCTTCGTTACGAATACGTTGGTCTTCAGACCGCAGGCATGAAGGTCGAGCACGCGCGCCATAGTTCCCGCCAGATGGTATGGTCTGCGGCCCATCTTAAATCTTCGGACCTGGAGAGAACGATTATGGGTATGGGTATGGGGTTTTCCACTACTTGGATAAGCTGCATCTCCCTATGCACCCTCGATCTCGTCGCTTGGAGCTCGCCAAGTAGATCGACCACCGGTTGAGGGCCGAACGGAACATCGCGATACCCCAACCGATGCGAACGGTGTTTATATATTGGTGCGCATGGGATGTCCATGCACGTGGCTTCAAAGCGTATGCGAGCTGGATGGTTCGCCAATGGTGTTTGGACGGGTGCTGTTGTGACGAACAAGCTAGATCGAGCTTGATATATGGAAGCTTGCGGAGGATCAAGGCGGCGTCCTTGCACGACTGTGACATGCGGCCAACGCGCCGTAGCTTCGATTGCATTGCTGGTGGTGTTGGCCACGCACGGCAGCGCTTGCAGTAGGTGGTCCCGTTTGCCCCCGTTGCTCCGAGAAGCAGGGAGGAAAGAGGAAGCCAAGAATGGCTTCGCAGATGTAGCAGTAACCTATACCATTCCACCCCATGCGGTAGTCGTGGAAGGTTCAAACGTACGCATATCGTTCTGGCAAGGTCCAGCGATGGTCGCCGGACAGCCAGCGCCTCTGCGGGGAGAGGATAGAGGGCCGAGAGGATTTCCTTGCGTTGTTGAAGGAGAGAGGGCCGGACGGCGGCGAGGTTTTTCTTGCACTGCACTGGTGCGCTAGTGCGAGCCGAGATGTGGCTTGTGCGCTGTGGCTTGGCGGGCTGTTTGCGGCAGGGGAGCTGCAGGTGCAAACCTTCACTTCCGACCAATACGGTCATTACCACCCGCGATTTGCGTAGATGCACTCGTTCAGGCAGTATGGAGCGTTGCAGAGTGCAGGCCAGGCTGCATCGCGGCGGTCAGGCGCGCTCGTCGGCCACAGGGCCTTCTCACCGCATGTGCCCGTCACCGCTCGAAGCCGCGCATGGCGACCAGAACACGCCGCCCGCTCCTTCCTGAGCGCAGCGAGGCCCTTAATATTGTACCCCACCTCCCGCGGCCAGACGCCCCCAATTCCTGCCCCTCGCCGGTCCCTCGCTCCCCGTCATCCCACCACCGTCCCCGTTCGACACTGCTCCCACCGCCGAAACATGTGCAGACACTCTGGCCCCGACGACTCCTCCGCCGCCATGGACATCACCCAGGCCCGCGAGGTGCTCCCCACCAACGTGAAGCCCGTCCACTACAACCTCACCCTGGAGCCCGACTTTGAAACCTTCACCTACGAGGGCTCCGTCACCATCGAGTAGGTCACTGCGTTGCGGTTCGCTCAGTGGTGCATTGTTTGCTGACCGCCCCAGCTTGGATGTCGTCGATGACTCCACGTCCATCACCCTCAACACCATTGACCTCAAGATCCACTCGGCCAAGGTCACCTCGGGAGAAAAGCTCATCTCCGACTCCCCGGCCCTCGCCCACGACGACGATGCGCAGACGACCAAGGTTAGCTTCGACCAGACCCTTCCCAGCGGGTCCAAAGCCTCCCTCACCCTGGTCTTCACGGGCACACTGAACGACAACATGGCGGGCTTCTACCGCTCCTCGTCCAAGGCCGCCGACGGCTCCAAGTCGTGGATGGCTACGTCCCAGATGGAGCCGACGGATGCCCGCCGCGCCTTCCCTTGCTTTGACGAGCCCGCGCTCAAGTCCGAATTCACCGTCACGCTGGTCGCCGACGACAAGATGACGTGTCTAAGCAACATGGACGTGGCGGCCGAGAAGACTGTGGACTCCAAGGTTACCGGCGGCAAGCGCAAGGCCGTCACGTTCAGCAAGAGCCCGCTCATGTCGACGTACCTGTTGGCCTTTGTGGTGGGAGAGCTCAATTACATCGAGACCAACAACTTCCGCGTCCCGGTGCGCGTCTATGCTCCCAAGGACCGTGATATCGAACACGGACGTTTCTCGCTCGAGCTGGCGGCCAAGACGCTCGAATTCTACGAGAAGACCTTTGCGAGCCCCTTCCCCCTCCCAAAGATGGACATGATTGCGATTCCCGACTTCAGCGCCGGCGCAATGGAGAATTGGGGGCTGATCACGTACCGTGTCGTCGATCTGCTCATGGACGAGAAGGTTAGCGGGGCGTCTACCAAGCAGCGGGTAGCCGAGGTTGTGCAACACGAGCTGGCGCATCAGTGGTTCGGCAATCTGGTGACCATGGACTTCTGGGACGGCCTGTGGCTAAACGAAGGTTTCGCAACATGGATGTCTTGGTACTCCTGCAACGTCTTCTACCCCGACTGGAAGGTCTGGGAGGGTTACGTTACCGACAATCTTGCGTCCGCCCTGTCGCTCGACTCTCTGCGCAGCAGCCATCCCGTCGAGGTGCCTGTCAAGCGCGCCGACGAGATCAATCAGATCTTCGATGCCATCTCGTACTCGAAGGGATCGTGCGTCCTGCGCATGATTTCCAAATATCTCGGCGAAGATGTCTTCATGGAGGGCATTCGCCGGTACCTCAAAAAGCACGCTTTCGGCAACACTCAAACCGGCGACCTGTGGGCTGCGCTTAGCGATGCAAGCGGCAAGGATGTCGAGAAGGTCATGGATATCTGGACCAAGCATGTCGGCTTCCCCGTTGTGACCGTCACCGAGGGAACCGACTCTATTCATGTCAAGCAAAACCGCTTCCTCCGCACCTCCGACGTGAAACCAGAAGAGGACGAGACTCTCTACCCCATCTTCCTCGGGCTGCGAACCAAGGAGGGTGTGGACCACGAGGTTTCCCTCTTCTCCCGTGAAGCAGACATCAAGGTCAAAGACACGGACTTTTTCAAACTCAATGCCGACCATTCTGGCATCTACCGAACCTCTTATTCCCCAGAGCGGCTGCGAAAGCTCGGTCTTGCTGCCAAGGACGGTCTCTTGTCCGTGGAGGACAGGGCCGGTATGATTGCCGACGCGGGTGCGTTGGCGGCATCTGGCTATCAGAAGACATCTGGCATCCTCTCCCTTCTCGACAGCTTCAAGAGCGAGGACAACTTCGTTGTGTGGCAGGAGATTAGCAGCCGCATCAGTGTTCTCCGTTCTGCATGGCAGTTTGAAGACCAATCAGTGCAGGACGCTCTGAAGACGTTCCAGCTGAAACTTACGCAGGACAAGGCGCACGAGCTAGGATGGACATTCACCGAGGAAGATGGCCATATCGAGCAGCAGTTCAAAGCGATGATGTTTGGAACGGCGGGTGTAGCCAAGGACGAGACCATTGTCAAGACTGCGTTCGACATGTTCAACAAGTTCAAGGGCGGCGACAGTTCAGCCATCCACCCCAACCTCCGCGGCAGCGTATATGCCATCGTCTTGAGCAACGGCGGCAAGGCAGAGTATGACGCCGTTCTCGACCAGGCCCTCAACGCCAAGACGAGCGATGAGCGCAACACTGCCATGCGCTCACTGGGCCGTGCCAAGTCACCCGAACTGATTCAACGCACTCTCGCGCTGTCTCTCAGTGAGGATGTCAAGGCGCAGGATATCCACCTCCCTATTTCATCCCTGCGCACCCACCCAGAGGGGATCAAGGCTCTATGGGCTTGGGTGAAGGACAATTGGACGGAGCTGGAGAAGAGGCTGCCCCCCAGCTTGAGCATGCTAAGCTCCGTCGTGTCCATCGCCACATCCAGCTTCACGAGGCAGGAACACATTAAAGACATTGAGGCCTTCTTTGCCGAGAAGAGCACCAAGGGCTTCGACAAGGCGCTTGCCCAGACCATTGACGCCATTACTGCAAAGGCAGCCTGGATAGAGCGAGACTCGGAGGACGTCAAGTCTTGGCTGAAGGAGAACAAGTATCTATAGACACACTCGGGAGTGAAAGAGTGGTTACCAGGTGGGCTTGGCCCATACATAGATTTAGGACATCTGTATAGGTGTATGTAAGATAACAAAGAATATATATCATCGCTCTACACTGATGTGGCTGAATGTTCCTTCGTGCGTAGCTGGATTCGATGTAACAATAAGCTTGAAAGTTTCCTTGTATTCCTCATCCTGGAAGTCCTCGGGATGTAGTACGTCATATCCCGTTTGAACGCGTCTACCCGCAATATTGCTGTGAAGCTGGGCTCGGTTCTGGTCTTGGCAAGACAATCGAGATGTTGGTGCCTTTCATGTTCTCGTTATTTGCATGTGAGAAGATGACCTGCATGTGAAGCGCAGCGTCTTTTGCGGGGAACGTCTCCTGCCGTTGTCTTGCAGGCCATATTGACGTATGAAGCAGCAATGCCTCTTTCTGTGTAAGGTTGCGCAAGCGAGGTATATCCCTGTAGGCTACTGCGGACGTCAGCCCGCTGCAACGCCGCGAATGCCCCAACATGTGAGACCCTCCAGTGAAGCCTCGTATCCGACGGAATTGCACGGTACGACGCCTTCGGAAATGTGGCTCTTTGGCAACCTCTCGTTTCATTCCACACCCTGCTTCCACCACCTGCCGCGCTCCTGGAATTGAGGACCCGTGTTGCTGTCCCCAACACTTTTCGCACGCCTCTCCACCGCGCCCAATATGGTGCAGGAGCCAGAACCACCAGACGCACATCTCGAGCCACCCTCCACCGCAGAGATCGAGGCACTCGAGCTATTCCGACGCTCGCCGCATCCATACCATCGCCGTAAACACGAGTTGCGCAATCTGCAGGGAACCACCGGCTCGTCGAGCAACGACTTCTCGCGCATAACCCTGCACCCCTCCGACCGCACATTATCAGACGAAGACGGAGGGCAGCGCCGAAAACAATCGCAATCGCCGAGTGAGAGCGGCACCGAGGCAGACGACGAGGGCTATGGCTTCATCAAGGCACTCCCGGCGCCTCCCTTGCGGCTGCACAAGGGCCTACGGGACATAAGAGGAGCGAATGGCGGCGCAAGTCCACTTCTGACACCCTCTCAGGTGGACGAAGAAGGGCGCAAGGTCTCGGAATACTTTCGACCCAGAAAGGACGGAATACGTGGTGGGGAACCCTCGCCGACCGATGTGGAAGCAAAGGCGGCAAGGCAGAAGTACTTGAAGAGGCGACGGAACGAGGTGGTTCGCCGGACGACGGAGACGGCGCTGCTCGGAGCTATTAGTGTACTGGCTGTGGGTGGGTGTGGCTGCTGGGAAAAGCTGCTACAATGGCACAGAGGTTGGTACTTGACCAATGGTGAAGATTCGCGGCATACTAAGAGACCCGCAGTAGATCTGTGTACACACGCCCTGGTCATGGCCGGTGTTCTGGCCTTGTACCCTCTCAGACTCCTCTCCTACTCATGGTGGAGAAGATCCCCATCGAACCTACGATTCAGACAACGCATACGCATACCAGCATCCTTTGATCCAGCGCCCATATTATACCCCGCTATATTACCCGTTTTAATTTCTATTTCTCTGTTTTCAGCTTCTCCAAGGCCTTTACTGCCAAATGTTCTGCTGGGTTTGGCCGCATTACCGCCACAACTCATACCATATGGGACTTCTCCGTTCGGCTATTCGACAGTTCACTGGTTCCTTTCCATACTCCCGTTGGTAGCTTCGGAGAATACGGATATACCCTCGAGAATCTTTGCGCCGATACCGTACAAGCTTAAACTACCCCCACCGGACCAAGGGCTTCATCCTGAAATATTGGTCGCCCTGTTTCCGTTGCACCAGGCGCTACTACCGCCGCTACACTACCTCACTACGACTAGTCTGCTTCCTGCAGAGCTACATCTTCTTTCGATCGCACTGATCAACCTCTTGCTTTTTGCGGATTCGCCGCAGGCAGGTATCATCAGAACCCTGCTGTGGCTTGGGGGCTTGGGAGTCTTCGTACTTTGTGGCAAGGTGCTCAAATGGGGAGTGGCGCTTGCACGCATTCCGCGGTGGAGGTTTCGACGTGTCGGACACATCATCAGAGCCCGCCAGTCGTTCCTGCAAGTTCTCAACCAGAGCTTGAAGCCCGATCGGTCGCGTAGCGCTAGTCGCGCTACCGCCGAGAGTGACGCAGATGAGGATGACTATCCGATCAAAAATCCTCTAACGAAGACGAAGAGTTTGAAATTGAACATTGTCGACACGTTGAGAAACGGGAGCCTCGCGGTCAACGGAGGCGAAATCCAGTCGGCAGTGGAGTCGAAAATAAGTGGCTTCGAAAAGCCAAATGGCAAGGCAGATGAAGCGGCGTCCCCTCCAAGAAGACGGAATACGCTACCAAGTCTTCCATCGCAGAATCAGGCACCACAGCAGAGCATTCGCAATCGACGACGAGCGAAATCTGTGGCCCAGTCTTTTCTTGCGCTGACGCCTACACAGGCGGCGATCCGGAAATGGGTCTACGCTACCTACTTTTACTTGGTAGTCGTCGCATTGATTGTCGGACCTCTCCGATATGTAATCGGCAAATACGCTCTCAACGACAACGAGCCCTTTGGCTGGGCAATCGGCTATCTCTTGGGCAACATCCAACGCCTGCGGTTTGAAGTCTTCATTTGGGATCTGAACTGGTGGGTTGCCCTCCCGCCCATGTTCGACCCAGACAATGCCACCCACCACCTTCCCCCAGCCGAGTATTTCCGAAGCGTCGTCATCGGCGCCGCAAGTGTCCGCCTCCTCCTCTGCGCGTACTGCGTCGGCATCATAGCCATCGGACTCATCATCGTCTTGAGCATTACTTTCGTTGAAGTCGACACTCGGCGTAAAGTCTTCCACGGCATGATGGTCGCCATGCTCCTACCCACCATCTACATCGACCCATGCTTCATCTCGCTCGCCCTCGCTCTCGTACTCGCCATCTTCCTCCTCCTCGACCTCATCCGCGCGTCTCAACTTCCGCCTCTCTCAGGCCCTATCGCGAGCTTCCTCACGCCATACGTGGATGGCAGAGACTTGCGGGGCCCGGTTGTAGTGTCACATATCTTCCTGCTCATCGGGTGCGCGATCCCACTGTGGCTTTCACTCGCGGGCGTGGAGCGTACTGGCGAACAGCCTTGGGCAGGCTGGGAGGTCCAGAGTCGCGACGTCAGTATGATTTCGGGGGTCATATGTGTAGGCATGGGCGATGCAGCTGCGTCGCTCATCGGGCGGCGCTATGGGCGGCGCAAGTGGCCGTGGGCCGGGGGCAAGTCGCTCGAGGGCTCGCTGGCTTTCGCTGTGGCGGTCATGATTGGGCTCGTGTTTGGGAAGGTGTGGCTTGCAGTTGGTTGGGGGGACAGAGTAGATAGGACGCTGGTGGAGTGGGTGGTTGATTCAGCGGTGGTGCTGGGCAAGACGGCGGTTTGCGCGTTTGGGGCCAGCTTGGAGGAGGCAGTGCTTACAGGGGGGAACGATAATGTGGTTGTGCCTGTGGTGCTTTGGGTGCTTGTTCGGGGGGTTAGACTTTAGGTGTCTTAATTGAGGTCTGCCAGTCGGTTTTGGCTCCTTGTTTGGTCGTGCTATTTTTCGAGAAGGGTTGAGACGCTCTAGATGCACAGTATGCTGATTGTAGCGTTAGGGGAAGATACGCAAATACATTGATATATCCAAATGAGTGTAAAAACCGAGAGTTAATATCCACAAGGACCGCCCAGACGTTTTCGAACCACATGGTTGTTGCTGCCTTTCTATCGCGAATCCAGCCGAATCGATCGAACGGAAAAGCCATAGAAGCTCATGAAAAAACATGACTCTGACCACGAAAACATTCTACACCTCGATAAGGAACCGCCTACACATATTCGTGCGATCCATCCATCTCTTTCTCCGGAAACATTGTATCCTGCGTGGGCACGTCACGCACAGACTCGAATCGAAACAGCAGGCCAACAAGAAAGTGTCCCAGCGTACTCACCGTCAAGGTAGCGGTAATAGCAAGCGCCAGCGGAGATACGAAAGCGCGGTGAGCTTCCGGATCGACGAGCGAGGGATAGCATGCGGCGATTCCTGCTAGAACGCCCACCGTCAAGCAGATATGCTGATAACGGTCGTAGCGGTTGATATAGTAGCGTTGCGCTGCTAAAGCACCGTACGCCAGCGCCGAGAAGATGAACATCTCCGTTGAAGGTTGTTCCCAGATGTGTATCGTATGCGGCAGAGTGGTCGTGAAGGACGCGCATGTCCTGCTCAGCTCTGCTGGGTCGCCATGGCAGGACTCGTAGCCTCGCTGAAACGCGATACATGCCAGTTCGCCTGCGGCGATTCCTGCGGCAAGCACAAGCGTACGGAAGCGTGGGCGCTGAACTTGACCGACATACCTGATGTAGTCTGTGTGACCATCCCTGCATGCTTTCGTCCCATGTCGGATGGGGTGGGGACGTGGAGCTGCGGCTCGGTCCGACCGCGGCTGCTCTAGCGTTGAGAGGCCCAGCAGATTGTCCCTTCTTCGCTCGGTATGATGGCTATCATGGCCTTCCATGGGTTCGCTCTGAGGGCTGAACAATAGCCCGCTTCCAGAATTCTTTTCTTCGTTTCCTGCCATGTGGGCTTCGCGGTTGGGCGGATCCGGTTGCGACCAAGCAAAGTCGGGAGTCCAGGGCGCATTGAATGGGAGTAAATGACAATTGAGTAGGTCGTGGGTGTCGAATGAATCCGTACCGTACGTTGGGTAGAAGTGGCATATGTACTCGGATGCACCCTCCAGGAACCCTGGATCGGGATATTCCATGTCGTGGTTTCGCTGGGGATGGGACGTTGGTCGCTGGACGGAGGACCGTGTTCGGATAGAGCGCCGTTTCCAAGGCGAAATCATGAAGGTTTGCCTAGAGATGGGCCTTGGACGATAGCGGCGGACAGGCTACCGTTCAAGGTATCGATGATGGCTGGGTTCCTGGTTGAATTGGCTGAACAGAGGTTGTGCGAGAGATTGAAAAGCTTTTGGAGACCAAGAAACGGAAGTAAGAGATGGGAGATGGGATGGATATAGCTCCAATCCAGTGTGCAGGTAATATTACGAAGCAGGATGGCCGTCTGGTGCGACGGGTGACGTGGCAGTGTCGCCGTTCGACTCATCTGGGAAGGCTATGAAAGCTTGCGGCTGTGCATCTCCCTCCGAGCTCGTCAGAACCTCGAACCATCATACGCCATACGCTACTACCTCCTTTTTGATCCTCACTCCTCAAACATAGCACTGGCATAGTTTCCACTCGCTGAATACTTGCTCGTTCAAACCACCCTTTTGCCACGCTCCGTTCGAGACAAGGACGTCCGCCGGCAATCCGCGCCACTGTCTATTCACACCAACCTAAGGTGGTCGTGAAGAACGCTTTGAAGGAACTCCAAGAGAAGATAGTGCCCGAGTTTCGAAAGAACATGGCGGACACGATGGAGGTCTTGAAAATTATGGACAGCCTCTTCCACTTTGGTGGGCGATCTGGTTCCGAAAGGTACGAACTCTGCAGTCTGCATAGTGTATGCTTTGCTGATTGCTTCACAGTTTCGAGACACCTCAAGGTCGCAGTTTCTTCGTGGCCCTGCTCAACAACCCTCTCGCCAGACCACCGACTGCCATACTACATCCCTGCGGGTATGGCCCAAGCCCATACTCTCCGAGATGCTCTACCTCCAGCAAGGCACTGGACAGTCATACCGACAGCGGTGCAAGACGAGCTCAGCAGTTCGACCAGGTGGACAAACCATGGTCGGATGTCAGTTTTGAGAGTGACGAGGACGATCCTTACGCATTTCTCGGATCGTTCGACACAGTCTCTGCAGAGGTAGCGACGGAGTTCTGTCGGCTTGAAATGCCTTTCCGTGCTCGACCTGCTGGTCAGCGCCCCGGCGAGAGCTGGCAGGGTGGCACCATATTCGGCAACACAGATGGCAGTTCAGTCTACCACACGGGTCGACCCTCCGATGATGCTGCCGAGTGGCTCGGGAAGCTAATTCTGCTGCCGTGGCAGATCTGCATGCGCTATCTCGTACTCGACAATGCTGCATCGAGGGTATTGCAAACGCTCAGAACTCCTTTTATTACCAAATCGACTTTCTGGATTCTCACTTTTGCTGCATCGTCAAACGCGCATCCGATAGAAGGCACAAACACTGGTCCCGAAGGCGACTGGAGAGACGGTGCCTTGAAAGGATTGACCGACATCATCGTTACGCTCGCTGCTTTACTCGCGCCCGCCATTCTCATTTTTGCACTGGGGTGGTGTGCGATATATATCTACAACAACAAAAAGCTGGCTCGCTCCGCGTTAGGAATGCTGGCCACGGCCGCTGTCTTCCTCACGATCCGCTCGCAACCTGACGCGAAAATTGCCGACAACAAACTATTTCTGCAGCTAGCTATCGGTTTGGGATACATCAGCTTCATGGCTGTCTATTGCAGACTGATCGTCGGCCAGAACGGAGGAAGCAAAGTCTTCTACGCCTGCGCTCTTACACTGGCTTCGTTCGGAACCCTCTTGTTGATGGTGGTGCCGCCGGTAAACGCTTATTGGTATAAGCTTGCGGGGCTCGATCCCATCTTCGCGCTCGCGCTGGGCATTCCGGTGACATTCGGACTCTGCGACGTGGGAATGTACATTTACGACAAGCTCAGCGATCGCGCGACGATTGAAGCTGGCCACCAGCAATCGGCTGTCGGACCGCCACAGGAGACTGTTCGCCTGATGGCGGACAGTCCATCGCCATGTTGACGCGAAGCTCAGGCATTGGTATGCTGTGATCATGCTCGCCCTTGGCGTACAGACCTACAGCAAGGATATTTCGTTGTAGCCGCTTGATACATTTCTTAAAGTTGGTGATCTTTCCTGGAGTCAATTCTGGCGGTGTTCTTGCTTAGATACCCGGGTGTTCTTCCTCTCGCAGTTGAGAAAGCTGGGGTATTAACTCTATAAAATTACACTGTACGAGAACTCCGTAACTATCCTCTCGGGCAAGCAGTAGAGTGTACGTCTAGTTGGCGGTGCCGAAACTTGCTCAGATACATAACTTAATTGAAAATCTTTGGTATCGCCTCCCGAAGAGATCGGCGCGTCCAGCTTCGTCCTTTAATCGGTGATGCCTACATTCCGTGTGGTACGTACTAAGTCAGTATCACCCAGTGCAATGCCATCAGCTGGTTTCCTTCCCCGTACTTACGCGTTCAGTTTTTGTTTGACTTGTGCAAGAGATGGTGTGAGGTATAGGTACTGCCGTATTGGGTAGCTGGATCCTCTTTCTGCGTACACGTGCGACAGGTTGTAGATGACTGGCGAACGCTTAGCCAAAGCCTTGCGATCGTACATATCCGTCGACCTTAGTTCAGTTTCAGGTACGTAACTCATCACTAACCTTCCCGTCGAACCCTGGTCTATCTCAATCCAGGAACGCTGTTTTCGATGTATTCTCTTGCCAGAAACCACGTCAATGGGCCAACACAAGAACACGTCTTCGTCAAGATGACCGATCGCGCGATAGACTCATTGAAGTTCTTGGCCTCGTTCCTTGGGGTGGTCGAGCCGCCTTCCCCGCCGTCATCTTCTTGAATACAGACAATCGAATTTCCCTGAGCTGTGGAGCGCCAGCATTCGGGTTGAAACGTTCCACCGCGAGGTTTGACAGGCTACAATGCATATTCGGGTAGTGCAGGCGAGCTGCTTTATGTTCTGATGGGCAGGCTGAGTCGTTCACAACTGCGGTGAGTCCTGTATCACTACTCGTTTCGTGGAGACCATTGTACAGCATGGGCAGCCTTCCGTACATACTCAAGTTCGATTAGTCGTCGCGACATGCAGTTACAAGTCTCTTTACCGTATCGCAGAGTAAGCCAATCGTACGCATGCCACAACGGCCCCTAAAGTCTTAGCTGAAGAGGAGTCGTGCGCCCTCTCGGGTTCCTAGCCCTTTCTAACTTCGTCACCTGTCCACTACAGCCGTGCAAACATAGCTTGCGCAATATCCTATTGCTCGTTCTCAACTTGCTCCTTGATTGTTCATCGCTTCCCCTACATCATAATGAACCTCTTTTCAAGAATCTTCGGTTCAGAAAGCAACGCTGAGGCCATAGGTGAAGCAATTACCGATGAGCCTTGGGGGCTTAAAGTCTTGTACGTAACTGCATCTTATCTCTGAGAAATAGCGGCTTCTAGTTCGAGTCACTGCGTTCTGAGACCCCTCTGGGTAAGCTTTACTGACTTGCACCCGGCCTATAGGTATGAGGGTACAGATCCTTCGGTTGAGTAAGTGCTTAGAGCTTTGTGAAAGGTTGAACTAAACCTCTCGCAGCATCGTTGCGATCCACGGGCTAAACGGGCACCGCGAGAACACCTGGACCCACGAGAATGGAGTTTTGTGGTTGAAAGACTTGCTTGCTTCTGACCCGGCTTTCTGTAGTAGCAGGATCATAACCTATGGCTATGACGGTCGAACGCATGTTTCCAAAGGCCCGGCGTCGTTACAAAGCCTCCCAGGCCAATCCCAAGACCTTTTGCAGCATCTGTCCGATCTACGAGAAGAAGAAGGAGTTCGTATAACCCGCTGTCTGTGCAAGCTGCTGCCTCAGGTACTTACTAGCTGCAGACGACTCGCCGACCTATATTGTTTGTGGTCCATAGCCTGGGTGGCATTGTACTGAAGAGTGTAAGATGAAATATCCACAACACAAGCCATGTGCTCTAGGATGTTGACTCCTTCAGGCATTGGTGGTCGCGAACCTATCGGACAAGAATGAAAGCAAGAAAGGGATCAAGCTGTCAACATTCGGCATATTATTTCTCGGCACACCACACGGAGGTAGCGAGACGGCCCCACTTGGTAATAGTGCCCTCAAAGTTGCCCAGATCTACTACAGCGTCAACGACAAAGCGATCAAGGAACTGGAGGCGCATTCGCAGTGGCTTGAGCGTGAGACCGGTCTGTTCAACACGATCCGCGACAGCTTTCGCATCCGAAATTGCTATGAACTCAACGCTACATCTCTCCGATACGGACCCTCTATTGTCGTAAGTACGTGCAGCATTCGTCTCATACATGGAAGCTAATCCTGCCTAGATCGTTCCAAAATGGTCTGCTGCACCACCAGAATGGGATACGGACGCCGTGGGGATCAATCGAGACCATATCAGCATGACAAAGTTCACATCGGCTCAGGATATAGCATACAAGACGGTTGCGCAAATCATGAGGTTAATGATGCGCGATGCTGCGGCTACAGTCAAGAACAACTGGGATAGATGGGATTCTTCCAGACCAAGTCAAAGTACGTCATAGAACAGATTGCAAGGCGTGGGCTTATAGTACTTAGCTCAGCCAATTGTGGACAGCATTCAGGCTTTGGAAGCACTGTTTTTGAAGAGCAAGTTCAAATTCCGATCTGACCTACCTTTCAAGAGTGATTCCTTTGTCGGACGCGACTCGCAACTACATGCTTTGCGGCAGAAGCTTTCTGGAATCAGCTCAAGGCGATCGATGGTGCTCTTCGGACCAGGCGGTGTAGGGAAAACCCAGTTGGCCCTCAAGTACTGCTGGGATCACAAAGCAGATCACTCGACTATACTTTGGTTCAACGCCGACAACATGAACGCCATGCGAGCGAGCTTTCTGACGCTAGCGAACAAGATCGTTGCTTACCACAAAAGCGAATTCGAAAGCCATGCCGTACCCATTGGTCTAATTGCCCAATATCTTGACCTCCAAAAACTTGCAAATTCTAAGGGTATAGTGGTCGCTGAGAATGATGACGCCCTCGATCGCGTTGTAGATGCTGTCAAGCTGTGGCTGAATCTTGAAGGGAACAATCAGTGGCTTGCAGTGTTCGACAGTTACGAGCCGGATAATTTCCCTGAGCGCTGCCGCATCGATAGATATCTCCCAGAGGCGCGATCGGGAACGATTGTGGTCACTACTCGACGCCGTATTGGATCCCTTCAGAACGGCGGCGTGATGGAAATACATCCCTTTTCCGACGAAGAGAGTCTGCAACTTCTCCTCCGTAGCAGCCAAAAAGACGACGAGGATCTCTCAGAAGAAGAAAGTAAGTTACGACAAGTTCAATAATGATGTAGTAACTAACTCATACAGGGATGCAGGCAACGTCAATTACTAAGGACCTGGGACACTTCCCGCTTGCGATTGACCAGGCTGGTGCATATATTTTCCAGGACGCCATATCATTCGCTGAATATACGAAGCGGTATTCCGAGAACAAAAAGAATGTCTTGAGTAAGAAGCCTGCAGCATTCGATTCGCCGTACAATGAATGCGTTTTCACTACTTGGGAAACGTCGTACCAACTTCTGAAGAAGAGGAACGAACATGCTGCACAACTTCTTGTGTTATGCTCGTTTCTCTACAATGTTGACATACCACTTCGAATATTTCAACTGGGCTTCTTCTTGAACACGAACAGTAAGCCTAACCTCGTCGGATTTCCTTGAAGTTGCTGATCTATGGCTTCAGAGCAACCAGTCAGTGATGACTTCTCGGAGATCCTTTCTTTCAGCCTCGCTCGACGACACAGCGACGATAGTTACTCCATACATCCGCTCATACATCTCTGGGCGCGCGAACGTTTCAACCTCGATGTGCAATGTGAGTATGCGCAGGAATGTCTGCAGATTCTGGCAAAAGCCGTGCAGGAAGAGCTCGGTGACCGCGCTTTTGTCCACATAGACTTTAAAAGGCGATATCGTGTTCATGTGGACACGGCCACGGGGGTTTTCAAGGAATGGACTCAGCATCTCGATCAATGGAAAGATCTCCTGTACCTGCACATCACCTACAACAGGTACGACGATGCAGAACGCATTTGTATGCTGGCGTGGGATAACCTTGACCGTGAGAGTGATCCCGATACCGCATTATCTCTCATCACTACATCATTGGTAAATATATATGTAGCTCAAGGTCGCATAGGCCTAGCGATAGCACTGTCTAGGCAGTGCTTGGATACTAACGGCCTTGAACATACGAAAGCTGCGTTGGATGAAATCATTTCAGCAGTGGCATTACACGAGAAAGGCCGATTTGTGGAAGCAGAGAAGTTAGCGAGAAGCGGACTTGCGACGCTGGAAGAGAAGCTGGGTTCCACGAATCACGCCGTCTTGGCTGCTCGGAAGGTCCTGGCATGGACGTTGAATGCCCAGGAGCGGTATGATGCAGCAGAGAACGAGGTTGGACACGTGCTCGACCAGTTGAAGAAGGCTGGTACCATGGAGTGTCCAACAGCCGACCAATGTACTCATAGCCTCGCGAGGGGCCACTTGCAACGTGGCGACTACACTCAGGCCCTTACACTTTTAGAACCACTGTTCGAGACCGTGAAAGGGAGGCTAGGCACCGAGGACGAATATACGATTCAAATTTGGAATGAGTTGGCACATGTCCATGGTTGTTTGGGGCACATGGAGGAAGCAGAGAAAATGTTTGCTGAGGTGGTCCCCGCAAGGGAAAAGGCACTGGGGCTTCTTCATTTTGACACGCTTGATTCAATGGAAAGGTTGGCCGACACATACCGCAAGACTGGTCAGACTGCGAAGGCGAATGATCTTTACAACAAAATCTTGGAGAGGCTGCGGCATGAGACTGATCCGCAGCGGCAAGAGATGTTCGTTAAGATACAGCAGGTTTTGGAAGCCGACAGGGGTAATGCCGAAGATGAAGTTGTTCGTGTGGAAGTTAGAAGGAAGTGAGCGCTTCGATCGCTCCTAGAGTGTTATGTGATATATTTCAATTGACTTGCGTGGTACTTACTTGCTTCTTGGGCCGTTTGTAAAGTGGCTGAGTCGTAGATGTTCGAGTGGTATGCTATGTGGAGGTATATTCAGGAACGGGGGAGATAAGGGTGAAGGTTATCTCCAGTGGATGGATTATGAATCCATGGACTGAGATCCATGGATTGGTGGACCGTCCATGGATCAGATATAGCGGGTGGACTATACCTGTTTAGGACTAACATGAAACTTATTTCAAGGGTAAAATCAAGGGCTCGCAGAGCACCTTCTTAATCGGGTAATTAGTGATAGCTGGGCTTAGTGTACAGGTTTCAAAAATCACCGAAGTGAGTGTAGTAGTCTCAAAGGTAGAGGTTTCAATTGCCAACTACTTAATACTGCCTATGGGTAGTCTCACGTACTCTTGTGGGCCACCTGAATCACCTACACCGCCGTTATCTACCTGGTTGAGCTGCACCCCCTCCCTTCCTACAAATTTAAATAATCAATCGATCCTATAATGCAAGACACTCATGAGCTTCAATTACGTCGTCTTGTAATCGATTTCGACGCTTCGTAATAAGAACCCCGGCTAAACTGAAGATGCGACCCGGTTCGGCGCTCATAACTAAGATAGTAAATATGTCATTAGCTATAGTTAATAGATGTAATGTACTATGTACGAATAATCATCCTTCGTTGAGGTTGCATAGTTGATATTGCTGATATATGTGTGACAGCTCGGTACTATCATACACCGCCCCAACGTTGACCATCTGCATGAGCATTACCCTTTGAGGCTACTCTATTCCCTAGACAGGTAGGGCGTCTCGATCCATGGATTGATCCGCCGTCCATGGATCCTACGTCAACGGCCTGGATCGTAAAATTGATCCATCCATGGGAATCACTGGTTATCTCTTCTGGTAAAGAGTGAAAGTGTAGGTTAGATCTTGCCTATTCATTTATGCTGTCTGTGAAGTGTCTATGTTTCTGCCAACATGCAGTACGCTAAATCTTAGACTAGCTGTAGTTTGTCTTAACACCAGCGGTACCGCGTGAAGTAAGCATAGGTGCCTCATTGGAATGCATGGTGTTCTTTGTGTAATTGCCAAACAACTGACTCACGGCATCAACCTAATCAAAAGCCTAGTGAACCTTTGCCCAGAGTGGTATTCCATGATCTCAAACAGATGTAAGTTTCCTGAAGTGGCATAGGGTTGTCCCAAGGCCATGATGATGTGCGAGAGTACAACTATTTGCTATGAATAGCACACACAGATGCTACTGTGAGCCGAGAATATGGAGTCTGAGACCCGGTACCTTCCGCCACATTGACATGTGCAGTCTCTTTCTCAGGGTTACCTCGACCACACGCATTCATCCCATGCCCTCTATCCACTCAAACACTCTTCACCGCCTCCTCCGCCAGCACCTTCGCCAATCAAACTGCGACGAATGCTCAATAACTATTCTTCAGTTGAGCTTATCCAACTTTCTCCTTTGCCAAAAAATCCTGACGATATACCATCGGACTATGCTCCGCTTCAGCCTCAATCGTATTATGAATCTTATACTTAACGCTCGCCGCCGCCGCCGCCGTAGTCGGGATGATCCGCCACGCCGCATGCGTCATTGCACTGAAATACGCACCAAGGCTATGTATGAGGCCGAAGTTCTTGGGCAATTTTTACGACGGTAGCGTCGTCGTGGTCGATGTCCTGGTAGAACATGTGTTTTGCGTGTTCGGGGCCAATAGTTACAGTACCAGCCTGCAAGAGCAATTAGCACTCGCAAATCCTTACCGCAAACCGCCCCTCCATCTAGCTGTTGCGGTTCACAGCAACAAGTAGCTTTTCATGATCTTGGAGAGGTCCAGCTTTAAAAAGTAATATGGGCTGTCTCAACCACGATTATGTGCGCTAGCCTTGACGTGCTGCTATATATAACACACATTAGCCTATTGATGACGCGATGTTTACAAAAGAGGAAAGAGCGATGCTGGAGGCGGTGACGATGTTGGCCACCTATTAAAACTCCACTCCTCCACCACTCCTCCACCACTCCTCCACCTCTCCTCTACATCTCCTCCACCTCTTCCCCGCTACTTTTTCCGTGCTTGTTCCGCACCTCCCTTTGGATGTGCACTCTTTCCTAGTACATTTTGCCTGCTTATCGCTGAGCCCCCGGATGCCAGTGATTCTTATGGATGGATCCCTTATGGAGTTCCAATCCATGGATTCAAATCCATGGAGTCCGGAAACTCCATGGAGTTGATATAGTGGGTGAGCTATACCTAATTAGGCCTTACAGAAAGCTTATCTCAATAGCAATATCAAGAGCTCGGAGGGCTCCTTCCTAATCGGGTAATCGGTGATAGTTCGAGCTTGGTGTTGAGGTTTGAAACACTGAACTAGGTGTAGTAGTTACAGATAAGGAGATTTCAATTGCAAACTACGTAGTACTATCCTAGGCTCTTTTATAGGCTAAGAATAGTGATGAGGGACCCTTGTCGTTGTCGTTGTCGTCGCCGTCGCCGTCGCCCTCGCCGTCGCCCTCGCCCTCGCCGTCCGCATTGCCGTCATCTACCTAGCTGAGCTGCACCCCCTTCTCACCTATCTGTATAAGCCCTGACCTATCTTATAATAAGAGACACTTATGAGCTTTAATTACGTCGTCTTTTAACCGATTTCGACGCTTCGTAATGAGGATACCTGCCAAACTAAAGATGCGCTTAGGTTCTGCGCTTATAGCTAGAATTGTAAGGATATTAATAGCTATGCGGGATAACCTAGGCCACCGTTTAACTACATAATTACTAAGCTAGTAATTAATAGGGCTAGTTAAAAAAGGCACCTACTTCTCTACTAAGTACTCTACAAGCTCGTCTTGGCCGCTTAAGCTATTAGTACTCCGGCCACCTTGAAACGCGCGCATTGCGTAGATCTAATAGTTAGTAATTAACTAGGTAGCCATTAGTGGTGATGTCTCTAAGGCTAGTAACGGAGAGGGTAGCTTCTTATAATTAGCCTCCTATAGCTTCTCCACTTGCTTCTACGCGTAAGCGCTCTAGCTCCTGTGATGGCCTTATTGTAACTTAATATACTATATCTTAAGCTAGGGGTCGAGGACTAATGCTACTATATATACAGGTGAGCTATTAAGCTTCTTGTAATAGTTATTAGCCTTCTCCTAAGCTCTTTATATAGCACTAGCTATAAGGTCGTCGCCTTTTTCAGCGTATAGAGCGCGAGCCTTCTTATAGTAGCTAAGAACGAATTCTATTAATAGAAAAGCGTGGCTAATATTAATAAAGAGGCCCTGCCTACTACTAGGGTTACTTTGTAGTTAAAGAGTAACGTTAGCTAATAGTGCAAGTAGCTGTTTATACGAAATAAAGGTAGCCTAGTCGTCGTTAGTAAGTGGGTGTTAAAGAACGCCTTAGATAAGCTAGCTATTATCCTTATACGACCTACGCTTCTCTTAGAGTCCTTCGTTATTAATAAACTAAATAATAGTATCTATAAGCTCGAGCGCCCGAATAATTATATTAAAGGTAGAGTTCTACTAAGTAGCGTTACTAAGTATTAACTTCTTAATCTATAGCTTAATACCTACTACCTACTTCTCTTTCTAGAGAGTCTTCTATAGCTCTTTAAACCGGTATATTCGTTAAGGGGAAGTAATAATCTATTAGATATTATTGCGTAGTCGTCCTATTACTTCTAAGGATCTCTATTACCGTATATAGTTAATAGGATCTTAAGTATATAATAGTTCAATTTCTATCTAATCTAGATCCTCGCTAAATAATAACGCGCGCGTAATAAGGTTATAGTTATAACCTATGCAGCGCGTACGTCTCTATAATAGGTTAAAAGAGCGTCCTTTAGAATAGTAATAAGCTTATATAGCTTCTAATGCGGTGTCGTTATTAGTAGTATTATTAGCGATAAAATATCTAAGGTTATCCTTAAAGCTATATATTCGAATAGCTTTAAGAATTAACTCTATAATGTTCACCCCAGTATAGGACTTAATAATAGGCAACAAAGCAATTAGGATTAATTAAAATTGCTTATTTAAATCTATAAAATAAGCTACTACGCTATTTATAGCCTTCTTGTTGGGGGAGGTCTATAGATCGAAGACAAGATGAATTCGTAATCGGGCTAATGTAATAGCGCTGATAATAGTTAATCTTTAGCGGTTAAACTTCTCTACTATCTATCTACAGATAGTATAGCTAGCAGGAAGCTTCGTTCGGGGATTTAAGTAATAGAGCATGTTCTTGAACGCTTAATTCTCTACCTTCTAGAAGAGAATGTAGTTCTTGATTACCTATCGCATTAACAACTAATAGAATACCTTGATATTAAACGTAGTAGAGAGATAGCTGATAACCTCGGCGTCTTTAGGTATTAATAAGCTTAGGCCGAGCTAGTTGATTATAGCCTCAGCCCTAAACTAGTCCTTACTTAAGAGCTTAGGGTGAAGCTTCCGGAGATGCCCCAAAGCACTACTATTACCCTTTAAGATATTGTAGGTAAAGTAGCCGTTGATATTAAGAGCACAAAGCCGGTAGAGCTAATAGGTCTAGTTAGTCTTCTCTAAAAGGACTCTATGCTTCTATATCGACGACTTTCTAAAGTTCTTAGAGAAGAGAGGTGCAATATACCCCGGTTCGAGCTTGTTCTAATCAACCTAGGTATAGTCGAATAAGGGAGACTAAGAAGCTGGGTTACCTACTACTCTTTACGAGTCTTAATTGGTGCGCTAGAGCTCTGTCGGGCAAGGAGCTTGTAAGGATTTAAGCTTACTAATTACTGAGTCCTCTAAAAGCTCTACCTTAGTGAGATCTTGAGATGGCTCTGGTTGATAGGATGGCGGCGGTAGGGGCACTGAGTCCTAGGAGGATTCGTAGAGGTTTAATTCCTAGAGCCTTGCACGCTTCTAGGACTCCTCCTAATTAATTTGCCGTCTCTTTTTACCCCTCCCCTAATTGCCCGGCGGCGGCACTGGGGTTGAACCCTTACTAAGCTTAGTAAGTGATAAACCTTGATTCCTGCGCGTGCGCATGGTGATTTGAAGGGATATCAAGTATATTGAGAGAGTTAATAGGTGCGGCGTACGATTTAGGTATATACATCACTCAGTGAGGTTGGGTTGTTGATATTGCAATATTATTGTGTGACAGCTCGGTACCACTATACACCTCCCAAACGTTGACCACCTACATAAGCCTTACCTCTTTGGGTTAAGCCTCTGCCTATTCAGGTAAAGCGCCTCAATTCCATGGAGTCCGGAGAATCCATGGAATTCGTTCCATGGATATGGAGTCCATCCATAAGAATCACTGCCGGATGCTCCCTTCTGGTCTCACACTCTGTGCTTGACGCTTCGCCTTCGGGTGCTCCCTTTCTGCTCTCGCACTCTGTGCTTGACGCTCTGCCTTCGGGTGCTCTCTTTCCGCTCTCGCACTTTGATCCGCTCAAATGCTTGACGCTGTACCTTCGGGTGCTCCCTTTCTGCTCTCGCACTGCGCTTGACGCTGCGCCTTCGGGTGCTCCCCTTTTGCTCTCGCACTGTGCTTGACGCTGCGCCTTCGGGTGCTCCCTTCTGCTCTCGCACTGTGCTTGACGCTGCGCCTTCGGGTGCTCTCTTTCCGCTCTCGCACTTTGATCCGCTCAAATGCTTGACGCTGTGCCTTCGGGTGCTCCCCTTCTGCTCTCGCACTGTGCTTGACGCTGTACCTTCGGGTGCTCTCTTTCCGCTCTCGCACTTTGATCCGCTCAAATGCTTGACGCTGTGCCTTCGGGTACTCCTCTATATCTTTTTCATTGAGATTTCTGGCGGAAGCCGGTGGCTCGAAGAAGAAGCTGGCCCAGCCAGTTCGTTGGCTTAATACGATCTAGACCCTTTGAGCGCGTCCATCATATGTACGCGCAAGAAGTCCACGGGACTCTCTGAGAGCTACGAGCTGCCTACTATCCTAGATGACCACTCCAACACGATGACCAATGTCTGGGTCGAAAGGCGAGACGTTCGCTCAGCTGTACTTAAATTAAGCATTGTACCGGCGGATAGTAGTTAGGTGGGTGACCACTAGCGAATACCCGCTGTTGTATGTTTTTGCCCTTTTGCTGGCCTCAGAGGAGAACTTCTATATGTCGACAGATCAGCCCTGCGTTTTTGCCTTGATGTATATATACCACAAGAGATTGTTAGAACCTTGAGAAAAAGCTAGGGTCAATTATACTCAGACTGAATGGATAATTTGTGTAGATAAAGGTCGCTAATCACTGTGTCGCTCACGGGGTCCACGTCCGAAAGCCTTCCCAAATATCTTGTCCCATACTCTTGTGATCGGCGTCGCAATTGCATCTGTCAGCTTGAAGAAGATGTTGTGTCGGTGGAAGAAGGACCTGTTCTTTTTGCCGAGGATGTCTGTGGGTACATGGGTTAGCCTTCGTCTTTTCTCTTCTCGGAACAGCCGTCTCTTTCCCGTCATCGTCTTCCCAATGTCTTCTCTCTAAGCGTAACGCGACCCTCTTCCGCAAAGAAAACAATCACGGACACCTGAGGCCGACAAAGGAATTGAGGGAAGAGGAAAAACTCACACATCGGAATCGTCAACGCGCAAATACCGACTTGCACGCTCCCCAAAGCGATGAAAATAGGCTTAATCCCGCCGCCTTTGACAATCCAGTCAAAGCCCTTGACTGTCAAGCCAAAGGAAAAGATGTTCTTGAAGACCAGGAGACACGTGAAGCCTTCGACAGACATGTCGCCTACGCCAACACATTAGCTTCAAAGTCACCCCATCTCCGTCTGATCTCCATCCAAACACGCCCTCACAGGACCCAGGAGGAAAAACACGGGGAAGGAACTTACGATGTGCATCAACCACATAAAGCGCACTAGCCACAGCCCCACACACCATCCCCGCGACCTCACACGCAAACCAAAAGTCCATCCAAAACCACCCATACCGCTCCACCTCGCTCGCACACCAGCCGAACCCATAGAGTCCCGCACACCCCAGGATCAACTGCGGGATGACAAGCACCATGCGGAACTCCGGCTCGTACACGCCGTCGTTGCGGCGCGTGAGCAACCGCGCGGACCAGTCGGAGAGCAGGCCGCAGAGCAGGAACCCGAGGAGTGCGCCGACGAAGGCGCCCGTGTACATGTAGCCTGTTTCGACTTCGCTGAACCAGAGCGGCGGGCCCAGCATGATGGCTGCGAGCACGATGCCGATTAGGACGGTCCAGCCTATCAGTGTGCCTTGGATGAGGCAGGCCTGGGGATGTATTAGCATGGATGCTTGACTTGATATTTTGGGAACTTTTGACGTACCCATAGGATGCCCGGATGGAAGAACAGCGGAAACGGTCTGAGCAGTAAATGCAGATACCGCTCGTCACTCTTCCGCCCATTAAACAGCGCAAGACTCTGCTTCCACGTCGCCTTCTGCGGCACTGCGGCACGTCCAGTTACATCCCCATTTCCACCGGGCACCTCGCCATCCAGATCTCTCTCCGCCTCTTCCGACGTCGCCACGCTCCCACCCACCGCCCCCACACCCCCACCTGCATCCCCACCCATCTCCTTCAATTCCCCCGCTCCACCCCCCTCCACAATCAAATTCCCCAGCGTATCAATCTCAAACCTCCCCTCCCTCCGATACGTCGTCTCAGGACACCACAGCACAAGCGGCACCAGCATGACGGCCGCAAAGATAGCCACAAACCAAAACGTCCACTGATAGCCCATGGTACTCGCAATCTTGCCCACCAGCACAGGCGTGAAGAACGCGCCGCCAAACAGCGCCAGGTTACTCAGCGCCATGCGCACCCCGCGCTCATGCACAAAGTACAAGTCGCCCACGCTCGCATTCACCAGCGCCTCGAACGGCGCGAGCCCAATGCCCTGGAACACGCGCGCCCACAGTATCGACTTGTAGTTCTTCTTCGACGCGCCGCCCCACGCTGAGCTCACGATCACGATGACCGTCCCGAGGATGTACAGGTGCCGCTTTCCCCAGATGCGCGCCGACGGCACGAACAGGAAGCCTGCCAGCCCCACCGCGAGGAGGTGGTACCCCGTCAGCAGCGCCATTTCGGTGAAGGTGCGCACGAAGTAGATGGCGAGGGAGGCGGTGTCTGCGGCGAGGAGGGGGGAGAGTGTCGACGCGATGACGGAAAGGAGGGACAGGATGGCTACGATGAGGTCGCGTTGCCAGAGGGGCCAGTTCTGTGCCATAAGACATCGTTGTCAGCTTCATGTTTGCAGCTCCATGTAACAAGTCTCCAACTTGAAAACTGTACTTGAAATATCGGGGAAACATACGAGCGGATCATTAGGATCATCCGACGGCTGCGGCACCAGCAAGATGGTCCCCGTCTTGTCGTACTTGAGGCCTGCTTCGCGCCCCGCCGCATGTCCACCAGGCCTCTTGCTCTCCGACTCGAGCACGTTCGCCGTTCCTAAAACCCCGCATTAGCACATCCGTCCATCCAACCATCCCAGTATCGCAATGCCCCACTCATTCCTCGCGCGCATACCTGGAACGTGCTCGAGCCTATGGTCGTCTAGTATACCGAGGCCCATGGTCGCGAAGCGTTGGTTGCAGATTCGAGCCGAGTCGCGGGATGAGGTGTAGTGACGTGTGGAGGGCAGCTCATAGCATGGCAGAGGGGCAAAGGGTGCCTGGGGAGAGTGAGGGAGGCTTGCGTGAGGCGGAGTTGTCAGCGATCCCAGCTGCGCGGTTGTAAATCTGGGGGCGGAAGCGATCGGGTCCGATCTGACACGGGACGCAGCTTGGCCAATGAGACGGGACGGGGACTTGACGTCGATCAGAACAGTTGAGAACTATACTGCCCAAAAACAAGCAAGTGTCACACATCACGACATACCAAAGCACCAGATCTCCACAATGATGCGATATATTCGGTTTCTTGTACACTAGGTATAGGCCATCCCCACCCCCTAATCTCCATGTCCCTCCACATCCAAGAGCCCAGTCCCCTGAGGTGTCATTCTAAAGTGCTGGTATCAAATCCAAAGAAGCGCCCAGCCAGCTCCACAACTATCCCCAAGTGAAAAAAAACTCAGCCATGCCAACCCGTGATATAATGTTCCGCAAACGCCCATAGATCCAAACGCCGATAAGTGTAAACAATGCCGCCGCTTGAAGTCGGACGACCCGAAAAGAAAAGTGTTCGATAGCTGGTATGCAGAGAGCGTGTCATCTTCAAGCGCCGCGATGTAAGAAAACCCAAGGGACAAAGCCCGTTGCATGCTCTGGTGACCTCACGCTATGAAATTCTGGTATCATCGCAAGATAGCCCAGACAGGGTGCTTACGCCAAACGACCCCGAGCGCCTCCTAACCAGATAGGATGCCGTGAAGAGGAATCATGCAAGGACGAGGCGCAGATAAATAAAAAACGAACAAAGATGCTACAGTACCCACAAGAAAAAGGAAAGGAGATGGACGAAGAAGCGGGGAGGTCTGGTATCCCAACGCCTCCGAATTTGAACGCCGTAAGATGCAATGCTAGGGATTGTCGATGTTGCTACCGCAATATGACGTAATCGCCCGTCGGCTTTGTTGACTCCGAGACAGCCGAGTGAGGCCTGGTGCTCGTTTGTTCGTAATGGCTCTCAGTGTCTAGCGTGGCCTTGCGATGAAGGCGAGCTACGGTTCGAGGGGTGCGGAGCCGGTGCGCTCGTGATGGATGCCCGCTTCTGTGCCTTTTGCAGGCTTAACTTCTTCTTCAGCGACTGGTGTCGAAGTTTCATGCCTTCAAGGACTGACGGGGCGTTAGCTTTACAAGCAACATGAATTGGATTACTGCACTTACGCTTTTGAATGGACTGGCGATCCTCGCTCTCCAGTCCGTTAATCTCTTCACCGTCGAGCTTGCGGCTAGATGACTCGTCGTCGTCTTCCAGGATAGCTTCCAACATCCAGATAGCAGTCTGGTAGTTCAAATCACATCCTGGTAGATCAGCTCCTACGAGCTCGTTGACCGCGGCGGTCCGGCTCATCTCAAGAGCCCGGTCGTACATGAGCTTCTCGGCGGTGATGCCCGTCGTGAAGAGAATATCTTCCGCGGAGCCTACGGTAGTAGAAGACCCTGAAGTTGCTTGATGGTTACTGGGGTGCCTCGGGTGATCTTGGGGTAGCTGCTGCTGAGCCTGCTTGAGCTTGCGGGCAACAATTTCCGACTTGACGCAGCCTTCATTGAATCGGTCCCGCATCCAAGTCACAACAAACTTCAGACGCTCCTTGAGACGCTCGTTGTTGGTACTAGAGCGGCTCGAGCCATCCGATCCGCTGCGCATGAGGCGATTCCAGCAGTTCCCGGCAACGTCCATGGCTTTGCTAAGCATGGCAAGGACCTTGACAAATAAGACCAAAGCTTCTTCGGAGACAACGACAACAGTATCGGGCGTCAAATCATCGTCATCGTCATCTTCAATCTCTTCCTGAATTGGCCTCCTGACGCCTGTAGGGCCGATTCCGCCGCCGCGGTCGCTGGGAGCAACGGGAACGATTTGCTGATATTTGACGTCTGCGAGGCCCCACACGGTGTTGCTGAGATGAGCGAGCTCCTCGATCTTCAAGACTATGGCAGTGTCTTCGTCTTTGCTAGTCTTACCGCTGTCTCCAATCATTAAGAGACTACTCTGTGCCGTGGGGTAGACCGGGAATCCAGCGATACCCTGTGGCGGAGACACGCCCTTCATCATTGGAGGCGAAAGGCCGAGGCCTCGGATATTGACCATGTTCATAGCCTTTGATAATGCCGATGTTGCACTTTCAAAGCTCGGGCGATATCGACGCTCGTACGAGCCCGCGCGCTGGTGCGTAGGCACTTGTTTCTGCTGAATCTGAATAGCCCTTGAAGGGACTATGGCGCCTGTCGTTGACGTTGGAGATCCCTGCGTCGTTGCTCGGCGTTTGACAACTTCTCTTGTCGGCATACGGTCCCTCGTAGTCTTTGGGCTCGCAGCAATCTCGTCGGCCAAAGCATCGATTTCAACGCGTCGCTTCTCGACAAACACGAAGCCTTCGTCAAGCGCCGTGTCCTGCGAAGCTCGGTCTGCCGCGTCTTTCATGGCCAGCTCCGGTCGTTGGGGTATTCGCTCTCGGTCGAGATGGTCTTTAAGGCCAGAGGGCGCAGGGAGAGGCTCCTCACGGGAGTATCGGCGTCGGGCTGGGTCAAAGCCTGGCTCGTGCAGCGGCGCTGGACGTCCAGGTGCCGTGGCCGCAGAGGGGAGATATGGACGTCGATCGCGAGAGGCACCCTGTTCGATTGGTGCAAGTGGAGTGTTGCTAAATCGCCGGGTCGTCGCAGCACGCGGCGGTGTACCTGAAATGTGTCCAGAGTTCGGACGAGAACTTGGTCGGGATGGAGGCGTTGTACCATACAATGTCTTGTCCCGGGGTGATCGTGAGTACGGGCTCTCGGATGCGCGTCGATCCATCTCGGCTGGCATCTTCTGCGTTCGCTTAGGAGCGATCGGCTCTGGTTCCGAGGGTTGCGGGAGATCTTCATCAACCAGGCCAGGGATATCTTCCCGCACGACAGGATCGGAGAAAAAGCTATCGTAGGACATGCGTTCGGTAGGCTTGCGTTTGAGCAGAGCGCGGATGAGATTCTTCATGGCCCTACTAGCGACAAGGCCTTCGGCAAATTGTATTTTATCGTCGCGATGTTCAATTTTTTTCAGTAGCTCAACATGGTTGTTTGCCCTGAACGGCGGTCGAGCCGACATCATCTCGAACAGGACCGTACCCACCGACCAGAGATCAGCCTTGGCGTCGTACTTTTCATAGCGAAGGATTTCCGGGGCCATGTACAAGGGCGAGCCACAGAGGGTTTCGGCCAGGGATGTGGTAGGAAGCACTCTAGCGAATCCGAAATCAGCAATCTTGAGCATAGGCAACGACTCGACACCGGTAGCAGGAATCAACGAGTTAGCATCCGCTGCCAGAGGCATGCGCTCCAGCGTTCCGCTCTGCGAGTAGTATAGGGTCGACGGATTGAGCAGTAGATTCTGCGGCTTCAGATCGCGGTGGATGTAGTTCTTGGACCGCAGAAACTCTAGGGCGCTGGCCATTTGCTTCGCGAAGTGGCGCACAATCACTTCGTTCAGGCCTCCAATGGGCGGGTTCGGATACTTTTCAATCATGCGCTGGGTCTGCGGGTGGTTGACGAGGTCGGCCCGCTTCTTGATGAATCCAGACAGGTCGCCAAGCTCGCAAAACTCCATTATAATGTGCATGCGGGAGGGCGTCTCATGACAATCGATGAGGGCGACGATGTGAGCGTGGTGCAGGCTTCGCAGGATGGTGATCTCGGAGACGAGATTGTCTTTGAGCTTCTTGTTCAGCTTGGTGACGTTGACGGACTTGATGGCGACGGATTGGCGTTTCTCCTGTAACGTGACTTGTTAGCAAAGTTCATCTTGGGTGCCTGGAAACATGTTCAAACAGGCATCCCGTAGCGATCAAGATGAAACCTAAAGAAAGGAACCACATACAATGTGAATGCCCCGGTAGACCTCTGCGAAGCTTCCCTTGCCGATGTGATCCATGCGCTTGAACTGACCGATGATCTGCTCCGACGAGCCCGACGATGCCTGTGTGGACGAGGCCGACCTGCGCGGCCGCAGGGCGTTGGACGAGGATGGAGTTGCCATGATGGCGGTGCTGGGCGACCAGCCTAGAGCGTGGCCCCTCTCTCAGTTTGTTGCCAGAGACGCAGCTACCAGCGAAGATGGGGATAGAGGTTGGGCGTGAGGACGTTGCACATGTGCTGGGCGGACGCGCAGCGAAAGCGTCGAGGGCGCGGTGGTGGAGGTGTGCGCTGCGGAGGAGAAGGGAGGTGGAGTGCTTGCTGATGAGATAGCAGGTGGAGCGGGCGTAGATTCGTGCGCCGGGACGTCGGGGACGCGGTTCGAATGCCTAGATGCTGGATGGCAGGCCGTTGGCAGGCTTCAGGGCCCGCTAGGTGGTAGTGGTGTCGGCGGTGGTGGTGGTAGTGAACGAGCGAGGGTGGCAGGCAGCCGGGCGCGGAGCACTGCTGGACGTGAGTACGAGAAAAGGGGAGCGGCTGGCGCGGCGGCGAGGGCAAAGAATAGAAGAGCGAGCACGGGGAGACGAGGGCACAGAGTAAGTCGCGAACAGAGCAGCGGACGGACAAGAGAGAGCGCGGCGGGCCCGTGGTTGGGTTGGAGAGTCACTCACTGAGCTCACGGCGCTAGTCCCGATCGGGGGGTAGTGCAATGGCGATAACGGCGTCGATAAGGCGCCAGACACGTTTAACGTTAAGCCGACGACCGCGACGTGACGGGCGCGCGGATATAGAGTGCTGTCTGCATCCGTATGTAATAATGACCCGTGCCACCAGGCCTCGCAGCCCGCCTCTAATGCCGTCGTTTCCACGAGTCTACGGGAGTAATGAAGCAGTCTTGATGCCGTCTGATGGCCGTCTCCCCCCTCCGCCACCCCGCTGCCCCCCGCCAGCGCCAGCGCCAAGTCATCTGATGTCCAACTGCCCCGACCATGACGACCATCGCGCCTGTTGGGCACGCAATCCGCCGTGCTTTCGTGCCCTGTGCCACTCCCTTTTGCCCCCCCGGGTCAGCCCTTAGACAGCCCTCAAGACACCCTCATGCGCCGTCTGCACGCTATCAGCCAGGCTGCTCGCCGCGGCCGCCCCAGCCGATCGCGTCAGGAGCTGCTGCTTCCAGACAGCCTTGACGACGCCGGATTCCCTATTGCAGCGGCCAGTAGAGTATCCGGCCAATCACGTTTCTTCCCGCACACGATGCAGTGTGCTGCCCGTCGCCCTGCATGCCTCGTCCTCCCCCTCCTCTCCATGCCTGTATCGTGGAGCACAATCTCGCCTGTCGCCATCCGCCCTCATAGGCCCGGCAAGCCTCCCAGTCGTGCCAGTCGTGCCGGTGCACCCTCCACGACATGCATCGCGCTGTCGCCATAGTTCCCGACCATGGTCTGCGCATCTGGACGCTTGCAAATCGCCATGGCGTCATGCACTTGCGAGCACCGCGCACCCGCCCGGTCCGTTTTCAACCGCTTCCCTGGCGCCTGCTAGCCGTCCTGGGGCTCCACGTCTCGCTGAGCCTCGCGCCGCCTGCGGGTGACATGTCACTTGTACCGCGACACCTGACAGGCGAGCAGACGTGCACAGGTACCGTGGTCAGCCACGTACAATCCCGTAACAGTGAACATTTCCATTAGAAATCGCCGCCTTTTCTTCGTCTTCTTTCTTCAGGAATCTTCAGAAAGCTGCCCCTTTTTCACGACACGAGGCGCGCTTGGACTAGGCTTCCGCCATCACCCGCAGCTCGTTACACGTGGTTCTCGATAGCCCGAAGGCGATTGGTAAGTGAAATTGGACTCAACACTACCAACTACAGGATAATTCGCTTTTGAACCCCTATTATAATTCCCTAAATTTATATCTAACGACTCCATTCTGTATCATTCAGCAATCTCAGGCACAGCAATTTGTCAACAAGTCTACACTGCGACATGTAGTGCCAGGCCTAACCGACCGACCATGGAAGCCTTCGGATGGTACCGTGCACTCCGCAGGTGCATCTTGATCGCACCTCTAATGTCGTCGAATACGCTTCACCCTCCCACCCATTCGCAACACATCTCCGTGGAATGACTTTCGCGCACTTACACGACCAACACAGCGCGCATCGAGCATCCGCTGCTCATGACAGACCTAGCCGGATCCGTCCCATCGAGATCGCGAGATGCTAGTTTGCACTAACGGCGGCCTCTTTTAATACAAATTGTACCCATTCTCTCGGAATGTCGCTTTCTCCAGAAAGCGGGAACAAGTGTGTCGCATATGCTGCAGTAGAGGAAAGTGGGGAGCTTTCGCTCTGTGGGTGTTGGTGATCATGGGGTGGGGATTAGGAAGAACTACAATCTTTCGTTGTCCATGTCGAATGTGGTTATGATTCCCTTACCGGGTGGTGGTGCTGGCCGGGCCTGGTCCGCTGCCTCCCCGAAAGCCGTTGAGCACATGTAGATTTATCACCAGGCCTGGTTTGTTGACTTCCCAAAAGTCGCGTATTTTCTTCGCGTGCGCGGTCTTCGTCTTCTGGATCCAGCTCGTGTCTTCGGCCCAAGTGTGCATGATCGCGTGGGTACCAGGAAACGGCTCCTGAAACCACATGCCTTCTCCTGCACTTAATTGTACCAGTGAGTAGTCTGAGAAGTCGTTCAATGCGAGAACGGACATCGCGATGATAAGAAACATCATCTCGACTTCCCGACCCCCGTGATTTTCTGTGGTCGCTAGTTCACTGACAACTATTTCGGCCCCGAAAGACAAAGCGATGGGAGTTGTAAAAAGATAATCCTGCGGAACATGGCCCCAGTCTATCGTCACGAGCTCCTTCAGCTCCCTTTCTGCGTTATTCATGTGATGGTGGTAAGGATCATTGATGTCTTGTCCGATACGGCGAAGCGCTTCTGCATCAAACCCAAAGGCAGCGAGAAAACGTGCGGGAGTGTATGCGACTAAAGTTGGAAAAGAGCCTTCGGGTGGTCGAGGAGGATTCTGCCGGATCGAGTCGGTGGCATCCATGGATGATCCCCAATTTGAGTCCGATGAATCTCTATGCGTGTGCAAGGCCGCGTCCTCCACTTGTCCCGCTGCGTATGTATGATATCTTGGCGGTAGCAGTCGGGATGTGCTTTTGAACCCATTGAATATTACTGCAGAGATATTCAACTCTAAGTCGTCCATGGTAGAATCGGTGGGAAACAAGATGCAATAGAGGTATGCTATGCGGTTTTCAAGAGCGGACTGAAGAAGTTCTTTCGCGGAATTGTCTACCAGGTGAGAAGAATCCATGGAGTGAATTCCTTCAAACATGATATTGAGATACATGGCCGCATACTCTCTGCTGCTATACAAACGGCTGTCGTCGAGTTCGGCGAGCAGCAATCGGAGTCTCCAGTGGTGAAGTCGCTCAAGAATTGTCAGTTCAACAGCCAGCGAGGGTTTGAGGAAAAGAATCTCTCTTCTTCGCCTAAATATACTGAAAGAATAGCTCAAAAGAGCCAATGGTTGGTCCGGCCATATTTGTCTCACGTGCCGCGGTTCGAAGATGTCCAGAATATTGCGAACAGGTTTGAGCAATGCGAGCCCAATACGCGTTAAGAGCTGCAGAGGCGTCGTTGAGAAGATTCCAGATTCTGTGGGAATGTCATGGCCGGCTTCCCTGAGTTCCCAACTGTAATCAGGTATGGCTGCTGGTGTGGTGAAAATGGGTAATTTAGAGAACTTTGTCCGGCCGTCGCACCTCAACTCATAGATCGAGGTGAGGTGCGAGAATCTCTTCAAGAGGTTCTGGCATCGAAGACAGGGACCCTCGGGCGAACGCGTGCACTGTTACTCAAATTAGCTACAGAACATGACGCGTGGTGTTATGAAAATATATACCTTTCCTTTGTGAAGCCAGCATGCAAAACAAGCCTCATCCACCCTTCCGTTAGACATGTGAGTTCTTTTCCGGTTTCTATTGTATTCGCGCTCAGCTTCTGGGCTTTTATAGAGATGCATGTTATCAAGTCCGACGCCAGTCTTGACAGTACCCTTAGTACCGCCACGTGAAGCAGACGTTCGCCCATTAGCAAGGGCTGGAGATGATTGTGTTCGTTTGCGACTGGTTTTCGTGACTGGGGTCTGTGTTTGGAATGGACCTGCGGGAGCTGTATCGGGATCTAGAGTATTTGACTGATCGACCACCGGGAATGACGGTAAGTAGGTCTGCCTTAGACCTGGAGTATGGTAACCAGAGTGGTAGATATCGTCTAATAGCGGTGGCACCGTTGCAGAAGCTGCCATGTTGAAATTAGAATTGGTGGCAAAAGGCGTTGATGATGCGTGTTCCTGAGCAGAGAGTTGTGTGCCATCATTCTGTATGGAAAGCCCTTGCGTGCTACCAATTTGAGCTAGAGCTGAAAAGATTGGCGCGGGGACTTCTTGACCATGGGCGTTCAGAAAGGGGTCTGGGGCGTTATATGATGATAGCCTGGGTGGCATCTGCTCCATGACAGGCTGCAGTGGCATCTGCTCCATGGAAGGCTGCAGTGGCATCTGCTCCATGGAAGGCTGCAGTGGCATCTGCTCCATGGCAGACTGCAGTGGCATATGCTCCATGAGAGGCTGCAGTGGCATCTGCTCCATGGAAGGCTGCAGTGGCATCTGCTCCATGGAAGGCTGCAGTGGCATCTGCTCTATGGAAGACTGCAGTGGCATCTGCTCCATGAGAGGCTGCAGTGGCATCTGATCCATGAGAGGCTGTAGTGGCATCTGCTCCAGAACAGGCTGCAGTGGCATCTGCTCCATGGTAGGTTGTCGGAAGTTCATTGGTAGGTACGAACTACTCGGATCGTTGTGTTGGACATAGTGGGAAGGAGTATCAGAAAGAGTAGGATCCTGAGCATAAACACTGAAGGGCGACGGATTGGAGACATCTTGTGGGGTTGTTTGTGTATGCCAGGGACCGGGACCGAAGCCATGTGAGTTACTGCCATTGTTCATAACCCTGCTCTCCAGAGTCTGATCAGAGGCCATGCATGCACTGGAAAAGTCAAAGGTCGGTGCATCCGTACCGCCATATATATCCAAGCTGGCATCGCTGTACGAATGGGTGTCCTGTTCTTCCTGGAGGACTATGGGGTATGTCTGATTTCTTTCCAGAATCCTCTTGCGTGCTTCAGAATGCCGATGTTCCTCGATCATGAGCTCACGTTGTGCTTTGCTGCTCAATGGTGGTTTGTGTATGTGGTTGTACTCGGACATTGCTGGTGGCTGTTGCCAAGGCTGGAGGGTTCCCCATGGTGTTGCTTGCGAGGCGTCTTGCATTCTCATTGGGAAAGTTGTTGGCATTTCGAATACAGTCGGCTGATGGTGCTGTAGTGTAGCTATATGGCCATGCGTTGCGGGCGTCAACTCTGGCGGCGGCGGTAGCGTCGGTTCCGGCGCGTCCTCATCTTGCTGTCCAGCCTCCGCCAGAAGCTTTTGGGGGTCCATGAAGTCGAGAGACAAGGAGTTCATGAAAAGCTCGCGGACTACGCCGCTATGTCTCTTGAAGTGCGTAAAGGACGATAAGGGAACGATCAACAAGACCCTTATGCTCCAGGAGGCGGCTGAAGACGTGTGGACGTATACGTCTGAGAATGGCGTCGTAAAATTGTGAGGAAGAACTACAAGTCGGCATGCTGCGGAAAGGCTCGATTCTTAAATGCATGAGACGGGAACCTGAGCATCTTGGTGACGGGCAAATATTGAGTGACCAGGCTGAGGGATCACGCATCCGAGTCCCGAAGCAGTTTAGACCGCCCCAACCCATGCCGCCCTCGTCTTCCTTCCGGACCCTAAACAGGTTTAGCATCAATCTGTCTCGCTGCCAGGTGGTTCGTGTGATTCCAGCGCAATGGTCACGCCGGAAGAAGGCTCGTTAGCGAGTTGCCATGTTTCACATCAATCCGTCCACAGTACACTTCCGAGTCCTACTCAAGACTAGCTTCAAAGTGAGACGATGAATCTCCTCGTTCCGAAGCTGTATTGAGATGTGTGGAGTTTCGAAGTTCGAAGAACCCTGATAGACTGCTCACAATGCACAGCCTCCCATGACATGGATCCAAGCAGTCGGTAAATAAGAAGATGCGAGCTCAGGATGCGATGGGTTGCCGACGCTAAATCCCCAGTAGTAGAGTCCAGCATTCAGAGCCCAGTGCGCAACCCGCAGCCGTGCTGTTCAGCACAAGCGACTAAGAGAACAACCATGTGGACCAGATCCGACATCCTCCAACTCCTCCAACTCCTTACTATGATCATACTCGCGGCAATCCATGCTCTGTGGTATCTCATTGCCTCCCAAAGTAAGAATCGCCTTCCTTTAAGTCTGCATACTGATTTCGCCCAAGTCAGACTCCGCCGCCACTCACTCGAACACGATCAAAACGGGGCGTCCCGATCTTGACCCTATGTGCTGCACCATCACGCCTTTCATTTCACATCGACCCAAACTGCTGCCATCTTGATCATTATCACGTAAAGTGATCATCGCCAGGAAAGACCAGACGCAGCCGTGAAGTCGCAAATCCAAAAGCGCCAGCGGACCAGGAAATTGAGGGAAGATCGTTGACGATAGACGTGTTGGGGTTGCTGTGATAGTTAGAATGTGAGTTGAAAGGGACGAACGAGCCAAGCTAGCATGATCAATCAAGCGATCTGAGTTATCGTTAACAAACTCATGTTTCATAATGTCACTCGGATGGGGCAGGACATTATTACCTTTGGTAGCGCTACTGTTCGACAGAGACATGCCGCCAGCTCGAGTGTCGCCTCCAATAGACTCACTACCACTTCGCCTGTGGCCTCTTAGAATTGGCTTCACGGGTGTCGCGCGTAGGTGGGAGTGTGAATGCGATGGTGATATGCTGGTGCTTAGTTGTATTGCGCTTGCATGATTGAAAGAGAGTATGCTGGCGACAGACTTCTAGTGCATTTGAGGCATCGATTCTCAGCGGCCGGTGGGTTATGCCTGGAGCGACATTGGCCGCAAGCTTATCGGTGTGGACTCTGAGGAAGCTGTGTTTGGGCCGACGAGATTAGGGATGGCACGACCAACAGGCGCACAGCAGGTGCTTAGCTGGCAGAGTGAGACTGGCGACGTGCGTTCCAGCGGATCGCAATGGTGGCTGGTGGTTGCCTGGGGCGGGTATTGAGGTGCTACCGTCCTAGGTACAGCAGGAGTGAAACGAAATAAGCGACCTCACGGGACAGGGAGCTGGCCAGCCGTTACTACGTCGCGGGCGGTGACAACACGAAGAATGCGGGAATTGAGATAAAGATGAATTACGCAAAACCTCGTTGAATGTACATTATGTTCATAAGTATTGGGAGTACAAATCACGGTAATGCGGGCAGGTGCTCCACGCTGCGAGGGCGGGCTCGCACAGTAAATATACGTGGGCTAGCGACGCATTTTCATCGGGACATTCCGAGTCGCCCTTCAACATCACAGACTTGTAAGGCCCGCAATTGATCTTCCGACCACCCGCAGTAGCCACCGTGCCGAAAATGTGCAAACTACATGATATGTAGAACACTCGGAACTCGGGACGACACCCTTTGCGTTTTTCTCTAGCATCTTACCGCGAATAAACTAACTCTGCGCCGACCCCCTAGATCCTCGAGTGGAGCTACGTCTTGGCCCCAAGCAGAGTTTCATCCTGGGCGTTGGTGTACAGTCTCACTCTTACAGTTTTCGCTTGCTTCTTCCTTTCACCAAGACCGTCGGTCGCAATGAACCGGTCTTTCGTGTCTTGATCCAGGCCGTGGAACAGCGAGACAAGTGCACTACTCTTCCAAAGTCTAGTGCTCGAAGTACGCGTCAACACCATCGAAGCAATCAGGAACAACAGCGTCAACAAAATAGCCACAATGGGTAGCACCGCAAAACCCCATCTCACACTAACATAAGACTCCACCGCAAGCGACTTCCCATGCACAGGCACAGCACCGATGAAACCGCGAAACGCCGTCGTCATGGACACTGCCAAGTCGCTCATCAGCATGTCCAGCCCTTCAGAATACTCGTAGTAGTTCCAGTAAAAGGCGGTGACGATGTCGCTATCGAAGAAGGTCTCGCCAGATGAGATGCCTACCGTGAGATTGACCACTACGGCGCGATCTGGATCCGTGATACTGCGCGTGAAGTCGTTGGTGGCTCGCGTTGCCGAGCCGTTGGTGAAGATAGCGCTGAACCATCCGCGAATACTGAGCAGAGCGCCCATACTTAGCAGAAAGGGAGTTCCCGAGTCCCCGGTGATGTAGACTCCGTAGTCAGAGTCGGGTCCAGGGGAGCTCATATCGACCACCGTGTGGTTGAGCACAGTATGAGTGATGTTCTCCTGCAGGGTTCCATTTACGACTGTCGAGGACAGCGTATTGACACAAGTTTGGAGACCGCATTGTACAGCCCAAGGGCTCACTTTGTCCGGGACATCGTGAAGCTCGGTGCCGAGAAAGATGATTCGGATCATGGTCGAATGAGGCATGTCGCCGTACGCGGATGGTATGAACGATGTCATACCAAAGACGTCGGAGCTTGTATTGAGGTGTGCGCCCTGTGGAACTTGCCAGCCGCAGGAAGACATATTGGGGGCTACACCCAGCTCCAGCGGACAGTAACGCGTCATAAGAGAGCTAATGTCTGTGCATTCATGGCAGACGGCTAAGGATTCGTAATTGTCCCACACGCAGTTCCCGCTCTGGCAGGTGAACGGCAGGGATGCCGCAGGTCTGTTGTTCTCTGCAAAGAGGCCGTTGTAGACAGCCGCTTTCAGAGGGAGGATTGGAACAAATCCAGCTGGCAAAAAGTTAGATGAGTATTCAATGTGTACTCAAGGGGAGCTTACTCGAGCTTGTGTTTCCCGGAAGTGCACCAGTGAAGTTAACCGCTCTGGGAATCGAGGCACCTACATCGCTTTCGACGGTTCGCGTCTTGTAAGATGCTATCTGTTGGGCAAACGGCCCAAGGGCTAGACCTATGATGGCGACTACAGCTCCAAAAGAGCCGAGGAATCTGCCAGGATGCGTCAGTCTAAGGTAAAAACAATATTTCTTGGGAAGGCGAGTTACCCTCCTCGAGCGGTCGCCAATAATTTTACTGCGCCCCACGACCCGCGGCTCGCTTCGTCGAAAGCCTCCATATCCGACAATGGTCGTTCAGATTGCTTGAACCAAATCCATTTGGACTGGGAGAGTCCGCTCGAAATCCCAACGGACATGGTGGCATTCGCAATGGTGGCCAACAAAGCGATGAGGGCATTGAGCGTAATATCGTACGGCCACTCTGGCAAAGAGCGCCCATTGTATCGAGCCAACACTCCGATGATGGCAGCAACGGCCGCGAATCCGACGACGAGCGCCAATATCTCCGCAGTCCAGGATCCGGACTGGGACACTCTAGTGTTCCGACCAGACCGTAGGCCATCCGTTTCTGACGGTACAACTGTCGTGTTCGTAGATGAACTCCATTTCGGAGTGTGTTTCTTAGTCCGGGAGCTGTTCGTCGAAGTAGTATCGTGTGGTTCAAACCGGATGTCCTGGAACTCCTCTTGAAGGGGTTGGGTATCTTGGGATGACACGGGTACTATGTAATCATCATTAATGGGTACCCCTGCAAAGAATTGTGGTAGCTCTAGTGGTCGGTACGCCATGAGAGTGAAGTGTTCAAAATATACGATATTCCGAGGGATATACCAAAGTAGGCCCTCGATACTTGAAGGCGGAGCCTTTGGTATTAATCTTGAGCAACCCAGCCTTGGCTGTCTTTCCTTTTCTCAACGTATCTGCTTCGGCAAATACGTGTGTCAGACCATTCGCCGCCTAGTCTGAGTGCATACCACAAAAGCGGACGCCGCAATACCTATCTTCGCTCCCATTCGTCAGCCTCGCCGCAAACGCTTCTTGAGGTGCCTCGATGCCCGAGTCTCCGTACGAATGGGTCGAGATAAGAGAAGATCTTCCGATAAGAGCGTAGATCGTTGCAGGGTGTCTGCGAATTGCAATGCATGGTGGTTAATTTTTTTGGGGCTGTGCCGCCATCACTTGGGAACGTACAGAGTTCTTTCAGCCCCACGCAGCTTCTACCGGCTCCGAATTCGACAGCGTATCTTGGCAACATTGACTAGCGGTAATGGGGAAAAACACGGCAGAATTTCAGCTGCAAAAGAGTGCTCGGAATTAGATGTGGCTGAAAGTACAGCTCGTCCATCATAAGTGGTTGTGAACGATCGCAAGCAGCCTCCCAAATCTAGCTGCTCGATAGACGGTGCGCTCAGGACGTCCTGAACATGGATATTCCAACTACCGGTGCGACCTTTCGTTTTAAGCGCAGTCGAATCAAGTAGTTGTGCGCTTTTGGCCCCACACCTACTACCCCAAAGTGATGGCCATCTCCTAGCCCACGGCTACGACCCTAATTTGCCAGCAAGTAGGTACCCTTGAACAGCGAGGTTGTCACGCCGGAGCGAAGCAACGAAAAGCAAGCCACATAATCTTCGTAACCCTTTGTGCGGTGGACTTCGATCGATTTTCCGTGGTCGCTTCTCCGCACCTTAGGTCCTGCTCTTCCGATAGTCATAGCTTTTATCAGTCACGACTTGAAAACTCATGATTGGACCTTGAGATCTTGTTACTTGTACCTGTCCTTGTTATGTCTGTACTTCGAGATGCTTTACCTTCAGGGCATGGCGGTGGTTTTGAATAACAGTCAAGTTTCGATTGACGTGGTTCTCTCACGCCGACTATGCATCAGCATGACACAGCTTCAGATGATGAGGAAGTATCCTGGAAAGCTATATCAAGTGGTTATGCCAGCTTTAATTGGAAAATTTGGTAATTTATTCAATTTGCAGAGATGGGAGGCTTTAATATTTTGTTCACTCAATATAGTGTAGGCCGTGGTGTTCTGAACAGACAAGATAGTGCTTAGTTAGAGAGCGGTGGCCTTCGGAGGTGACTGAAGGTTTCGAGCACCTTTCGTGGGGAGGAGAAGACGGGGAGATGTGAAGGTTCTCTTTCATGACGGCGAGGGTGTAGGGAAAGCGATTGAGAAGATTGGGCGCTTCACATCTCGGCGTAACAGTTTCTACCTAAACTATCTCCATCTCAAAGCACAAAACTCACCATCTCCCTTCTCGTTACTCGAGCTTCAAAAGCTACTGTGCCATCATTTCTACCCCTGGTCTGAACATCTACACCTTTTTCCAGATCTGCAGTGGTTCCCGTGCGCCAGCGGCTCGCCACTTCTTTCTTTTCTTTTGCCCCTAGAACTGCCATCTCCACTTCGACATCGGTGTGTCCGTTGTTCCTATAGCTAAAAGTCAGCAACGAGTTCAATGCGCCTTCTGAACTGCAACATTGACTTACAGCACCTGCACCGCAATCCTCCCATCCCGGTTCAGGAAGGCACTAACCCTCACATACCCCACATCACTCCTCGCCTCCACTCTCACAGCCCCCGGCCTCACAAACCGACTATACTGCGCCATTGCCCAAAGCCGCTTACTTGGGATGACAGTGCCGTTTTGAATATGTACAAGCGCGCTATTCGAAACGTCATTCTCCACGCCAATCCAATACAGGAAACCAGATATGTTTGATAGCGTGAGCGCTTGATGTATCTTGTTCGCCCAAGAGATGCCTTCGCCTTCTTTGCCCAAATTGTCCCATGCTGTGTTCCATTTTCCGTCCAAGTCGGCCCATTCAGTTTGCCACACTTTTGCTCTGGTTTCCAATGGCAGAGCGGGGTTCACGGAGTAACCGTGGGCCGAATATACATCGATTGTCGATTCAGCGTCGGGTATGGATTGCAGTTCTGCGAGGATATCTTGTCCGTCTCCCCACCCAGTAGCTTCGCAACACACAACCTTGACTTTGTTGAATTCTGAGGCTTCCAGCGTGGGCCGGAGGACCTTGAGCATATCCGCCGCCTGGAAACCTGACGATTGCATACTGGCATACGTTTGGTTCAAATCCGGTTCATTCGAGAAACCCAGATGCGAGATGGTGATATTTTCCTTCTCCTTGTAAAATCGCAGAAGCTGTATCAAATACTCGGCATACGCTTTCCGCCAATCTCCAGACGCGCAGTCCGCTTCTCTCGTGCCGCAAATTGACCCTCCGTTTGAATCTTGCCCGTTTGTTTTCATGTACCCCGGCGTCGACCACGCATTCGCATACACAGTCAAATCTCCGCCAGCTCTTTGCAAAGCTTCCTTCGTCAGCCAGACCTGGCCTGCATCATCGCCGTCCCATTCATACTGCAGGGTCCCATTTGCGCTTGCGGGGCCCCTCGGCGCAATACTCTTCATCCAATCACTGCTGTAATTTGTAGACGATCCGATACCATTGCGGAGGATTGTGAGACCTGCACCCGTCTCTGTACTAAAGAGAAGATCGAGCGCTTTTTGTTGTTCGGTGGGGACTAGTCGTTGGACTTGGCGGGCGCGCTGGAAGGCTTGCGATATGCCGAAACCGTCAATTTGTTGGTGGTGGATTTGCGCGTCTACCGTAATTTTCACTCTTGGGATTGAAACATTGCCGTACGTGGTGTCGGCTGCGACGAAATTCGCGAGACACAAGACCAGTGTTGTGAGGAACATGCTAGCTTCCATACGTAGAAGGCCTGTGCATCAATTGTCTAAAGGCGGATGGAAGCAAAGAGGTAGTCATATTTATACATGACGTGTACAGGTGTACAATGACCATAGCTATATCCGAAGATAGTCTGTAGTAGTCTCGCACATTAGCCTGAATCGTGAGCAATGTGGGGTAATACTTCAACACTTTGAGCTTTTGATCAACAAGACTTGCCGAAATTAGCCACGAGGGATCAAGGACTGCCGAACAGCCAGACATGGCTTCGCAGATGTCATGATCTTCAAACATAACTACCCGCTCTATCTAACTGAGAGGTGTGGCTATTGATAGAGTACATGCGGTGACAGAAGTATGCACTGTTGGATGTGCAGTCTGACGTATTTGAGCACATCATTGCAACGCGTTTGGTAAAGAATTAAATCAACTACTATTCATCATCTTGCTATAGCTTCGACTACCGTTTTTCAGACCAGAAATATTGCCAGTTTCTGACTATCATCGAACCAGCTGATGTGTTCAACGTCCGGATCCCGCTCTTGCTCGAACCACCCGTGTCCACCCTCGTTCACTGGAAGCTGCGACGGCTCACGAAATTCAACCAGCATTTCAAAGAAACCAACACATCGGTAGTAGTAGCCATGGTAAGAAGGCTCTTGTCGAGCTCCTGCATCGTACTCGGAGCTCCATTCGGCATCTTCCAAGGGCAAGGTGGTGTTGGCCTGCGTCGAAGGTGAACAAGTGCCTCACTTTCGACATCTGCGTGCTCAGGGCTGAATGCGTTGAGTGGTGAAAGGTCAGCATTTCTGTCGAGAATAGGAAGCGGACCGCCAAATTCTGATTGATCGGGAAGTCGAGCTGGAGCAAGGACCAAGCCGACCGCTCTGTGCCCATGTTGAATCCCCGCCCCGAGGAGCCACACATTCATGTTGGAGATGCTCTCTTTACCGTGTTCAAATGCATCCAGCTCCACAGAGGCAATATAGATGTCTTCGAAGCCCGACATCTTCGGATCCTTCATGCATGTCCCTCCCTTTGTCAGTGTCGCTTGCTTTACACGGCCGTATACCGTAAGCAAGGCAAAGGTCACCTCGCCATGTAATAGTTCTTCATTTCTAAGCGTAACTTGGTGGCCCAATACTTCGAGAATGGGCTGTGGACTTGCAGAATATTCCACATGTGCATCGATTGATGCCCAGGACTACGATGGCGCTCGGTAGGCTTTGGGTCGGAACGATACAGGCTCACTAAACCATAGAGAACGCTTCCATAGAAGCTGACGAAGCAAGTCAAAATGCTATAACCCTGCAGCATACTGTGTGGATGTGTTTGGTGAGTTTTGCGCCGTTGTGCGCGCAAACTCATCCTCGATACCGGCCATTGCGACTAGTTTGTCGGATGTTTTGGTCAGTTTCCGATTCGTGTAAGATTCGACCATTTTCTGCCACTCTTTCATTGCTTCGTAGATGTCCGGAGGTGGCCATGCGCAGCTGACTTTGTGCGGAAGATACTCTCGCGACTGATCTAGATGAGCTGTGCAAGTATTCTGCGATGGACCACACCTTGTATAGATACCTTGTCTTGTAGTGGAACTCTCGTTCCTTCATAAGGCTCTGGAATCGTTTTCGGCGTGTTATCTTTTGTAGCGGCAGTTTGGTTTGTCCAGAAAAGCCAATTCTCTGACAATGCAAGAACCCTCGGCGATAGTATCGCCTTCTGCATTGTCCAGGCTCGCTCGTCAATTGGATCTGATGTGTACTGGGAAGGCTTATTGTACAGATACATGCTAGAAACGCCGCCATCTGGACACTTGAAAGGAAGCTTGAACACGGAGCTCTTTGCCCTGGAAGCCGAGAGTATCACGTAAAGCCTTTTGGAGATTCCTGGCATGCGTGCTAGTTCTCGAATAACGTCATCTCTGTCATTCTGCACGATGCAAATAGCGTCTATCCAGATGTACTTCAGGCCGAGGCTTTTCGTGGTAGTGATAGCATCATGGAGCGTCTTCGCTGCCTCGGGTACGTCGATGTGTTTCGCATAGCTTTGGGAGTTTTCCGTCGTTGTTTTGTAGGTTTGATCGCCACCCCAGCAGTAGCTTAACGCGCAGTAGTCCAGCGTTCTCCCATCCGTGTCAATCAGTCGAAGCCTGCCATCAGCATCTATCTCGATGAGTCTAGAATGGGTGGCAGATTGGTCACGCTAACAAATCTTATGCGTTGAATGACACTCTTGCAAACATCTTCGCGAGGTCTTGGTTTAATAGTCTGCTTTCAATCCACAGAGCTGCTTCGCTCCCTAGAATAGCTTAGTACGATGGATTGCCCAGTCGAGCAGAAAAACACCTCCTAGCGCACACACAGCCATATGCCTGGGAGAAGGCTTCGGTAGCCTGCACGAATATCGCTCATCAACACCTGGTATATTTCGATGAATCCACATCGAGTGTAGATCGTGTAAATCATCATCGTTGTCTCTCCTTGTCTAGAAGATCATAACGAAACGGCCTTGGCCCCATTTCGCGATGAATCGCTCTAGAGAATCATCAATGGCAGCTAGGTTGCATTGCCGAGGATCCACTACGTGGGATCCGCCGTGACTGAACAATGTGCGGAATAGGGGACAGCCTTCAAAGCTAGGATTGTAGATGTCGGTGATGCTGTGATTCCATCGAACTTCGAAAGAGACCCGTTTGCGCTCGCGGGGAATGTTGCTGCGATCGTGATCGACACAAGAATCGACGACGACGTTTTCGCACCAAGAGCATGAATGTGCGTCGACAAAGTTGGTGGCTCGCTGCGGGATCTCTGGAAACACAATGGATGCTTGCTTTGCGAATTCACTTTGATTGACGCAGGTGTCCACACGTCGAGCTTCTCGTTCTCGTTGGTGTATCGACTGTTGGGAATGCGAAACATGTTGTTGATCATCTCCACCATTGGCCCTGCGGGGTCATCTTGGACAGAGTTCCTGCGAATGCTTCCTCTCTCTGGAGTATTGATGCTAGTAATGTATTATCGCCTCCGTGGATTGTTAATATCGTCTTTGCGTAGCTAGGCTGATATATGTATCGCCCCGTAGTCACAGCCACCCCAGGTCAAGCCTGAGCTAGTTGACTTGTGCAGCTCTAGGCTGCCATTTTGGGCGAATTCGGCATCTTAAGAGACGAGAGAGGTACTCCGAAAAGAAAAGAGAATGGGAAAGTGGGAACTTGAGGCGTACCAAGTAGGCAAAAGGACAGACGGCTTCGATCGCAAAGTTCAAGGTGGGTTACACGCTATTAGTACCAAAGTGGATCGGTCCGATTGGAGTCGAACAACCTAAACTAGCGTAACTTATACACACTTCATCTCTTGACGATAATCACTCCCATCGAATGCTACGACATCATGGCAATGATGCAGGCAGATCTCCAATTTCGATCGGGGTCGTTGCACTACCCTGTAACGGTTCACACCGAGTGCATGGCCGTGCTTTTGTATCACTTCTTGCTCGGCCGCCACAGCTATCTACTACTAGCACTGGCCAACAAATTTGTCCAAACCATCAATTTGAGTGTTACGTGTAAGTATCCGGTCCAAGTTTACCTCTCGACTACGCGATTCATAGGTCGTTGAACTAGATCGGGTAGTTCAAGCAACATGCGCATCTTGCACACTACTATTACCCGTCGATGGGGGACCACTAATCTGGGACTAAGGGCTGTGAAAAGATGCCAGTCACAGAGTGAACCCATTTTCCGGAGCAGGTGGTCAAAACACGTTCAGATTCTCGATCCATGCATGCCGAAGAGCTGCATCCCCGCATAAAGGCGCTCAGATCCGTCCTTGTCAACTCCTATCAAGCATATCGATAATGAAGCGCTTAACGACGCTACTAACGTGGCTTTCTCTCCTTTTTCTTTGTTCCCCTCTGTGGTTTTCTCCAGACTACAACAGCTCCCTCGATGAATCAAGCCTCGACAAGTACCTCGAAAAGCCCCCCACGAGCCTACAGACCGGCTATACAGATGGTCTCGCAGGAACAACGAAGCTTGCATGGCCACGGAGACAATCTGGTCACCGAGTAGTTCGATACTGCTACGTGGACGAAGTGACGCGTGAAAAGTTGCGTCCACACTTTTGTCCCGCAATGCGACTCTGGGAGGATGCCCTTGGCGGAGAAGGCAGCGCCGTGACTGGCCACTCGTTCGCCGTCCACGAAGTACAATACACAAAAGGAGACCAGAAATTTCCTTTACTCTGCTTCATGAAGGGAACCTGGGACGAGAAGGAACGAGGCGGCAAGTGGAACCCCATAGTAGAAAAGGACGTCTTGGCCATCTCCTACAAACCGGGCGGGAAATCCTTTTCGACGGTCGGATACACTCCTGATACCGTCAACCCGGAACCATATCGGCACATTCTGGAGCTTTCTGAGACGTATGTTGGTACGATGGAGCTAGTTATTGAGCCGTACATTGTGGCGCATGAGGTATGCTTGCCACCTTTGCACTCTTTCGACATACCAATGCTGATTATCCTACAGATTGGACACGGTTTGTTGTTCTTTCATCCACTTATTCCAACTACCTTACTAACATAGGAATAGTTCTAGGCATGCTACATGAACACCAACGGAACGATCGTCAGTACAAGCATTCCGTTTTCCGCCAACATTCACAAACCGTCACTGATATGACTCGTAGGCGACGACTACGTCGAGTACAAGCCAGGCTTCGTGAAAGGATTTCCGGACGCCATCAAAAGGGCAGTCGCCGACGGAGCCTCATATGTGAAAGCGGGCCAAGACCTCAAGGACAACATCGAATACGCCCGCAAGTACGACTTCCGCGGCTCCGCATACGTAAAAGGCGGCCCTGAGAAAGACAAGCCAATCGACGGCGACGGCGGCTTCGACTACGAATCCATCATGTTGTATTCCTCTATCGGCAACTCGGATGGACGGTGCTACGATGACGTTGAACAGTGCCCACTGGTCAAGATAACGAAAGATGAGGGTGGAAATGTTATAGGCAAGGAGAGGATTTGGAACATCAAGAAGCCTTCGCAAAAGGATGTACAGTTTGTGAAGAAGTACTATCCTTGGGGCGCCTGATGAGCGTACAGTGCGTCGAAACCTGCCAGCGTACATTTCGCTGCATGAGATTACGGCTTCACATATATGGACGTCACAGCGGACCAAACGCGGGCGCAGGGGCAAATTTTGGAAGCGATGTACATCCTCCAACCAGTAGATGAATTCTCATGCTTCCTATCTTTTTCGCCTTACAGTCTTCGTTTTTCTCCGTTAGACTTAATACGCTATTGCTATAAAACGCACCTCACAGTTGTATCCACAGCAATAATTTCGTTTAGGGTGACACCGGTAGCACGAAGCAGCGATTCGCCGACTATCACCAAAGTTTATCGTATTATGGCGCGAACAATGATAATACAAAAATGCACCCACATTCTGTACGCCTGTTCTCGACAAATCCCCCAATTGCCGAACCCTGCAAATGAACGCCGAGCCATTCCCCAATCCCACTGCGGGGTCCAACAAGGATGTACATTCAGCCAAACAAGAGCCTCATCAAGATCCGACTGAAACAACCGCACCACGCCCAATCACACACGTTTACGCAAACAGCCCCCTTGGCCCATCTACCACCACTCTTTATTATGGCCCGTAACACTTCATCGCATCTTATACGCCGGTTCTGAGAGTCCAGGGGAATTACGAATGAAATGGAGAGTAGACGTGCGCCCAACGGCCCAAAAGTATAATATGTAGGTAAGGGACGGGACCTGTCTGGTGCAACTGTTGCATCTACCAAAGTGAATCTCTCCATCATATCTGCAACGATGTTTCTATCCGCCTTTGTTTCTTCGCTACTGCTCGCGGGATCGGCGCTTGCGCTGACAACGCCGCCGGGCTTTACCCCTGCCGTGAATGCGACGCTGGATGTATACTATGGCAGCACGTACATCACGCCTGGGTTGATGGTCAAGAAGTCGTGTACGTTGATCTAGTGTGGGCCGTCCGATGGAGAACATGGATATTAATCGGGACAATAGCTACCGCGAAAGTACCAACAATCGGACTGACGAATGTCACTCTTTCGGGCAAGTATCTGCTTGCAATGATTGGTAAGTCTGCCAAATTCGATAAGAGGATGAACGGCGCGACTGACCCTCCCACCAGACATCGACCTCCCCAACGGTGCAACCCGCGGTACCGTCCTTCACGCCCTCCTGCAAGACTTCACCCCTTCCGGCCAAACTCAAAATGGGACTTCTATCCTCACAACCAAAGCCACAGGGCCATCCTCTTACTTCGGCCCCTCGCCTCCCGCCGAGACCCCCAAGCACCCACACAACTACATCTTCCTGCTGCACGCGCAGCCGGCAAATTTCGCTGTCCCGGCGTCGCAGAAGAGTGTTGTTCAATCGAGGCTGAATATCGATTGGAACAAGTTCATAAGCGAGGCGGGGTTGAGTGCGCCGATTGCGGCAAGTTATCTGCAAGTGCAGAGTGGGGATAACACGAAGAGGTGGGAAGCGTAGATGGTGGGAGTGTTGGAAGAGATAACGTGGAGGTTTTGCCGAGGAAGTATCTGGTGGGTGGTTGTTGTACGTTCGTAGGTGATGTCGAAGGTCAGAATGCAAAATTGTTAAAGGTCGTCTGGAGGGTACTCAGTGCTTGATGTCTTGTACGAGTAGCTGCGCTGTCCGGTTATCACGTCGCGTGTATGTTATGAACTCTGATACGTTAGACTACAACCAACCCCCTTCAATCCGTAAACGGTAAAAGCTGGGACGGCACTGCCAATCGTTGGACGGCTTGTCGCATGTTACGATATTCCGCTGCGGTCTAGATATGCAGGAACAACCTGCGGATTTAAGCGCGACCGTCTCATGGCAATGTTGCACGCGTTAACGAAAGGCCACAAAGGCATATTCAACCGGGTGTCCAGCCTTCATCTCCGGATTAATCGTGTGGGCGCCACACGTGACACCGTGTAAAGCTTCAACAATTTCATTGGTTGGCCTAATCCGTTCAGCCTAGTCGTTCAGTATTACAACGGAGCCAGTCGTTCTTGAAGGAATTCGGCATACCGTGCGGCGGACCTATAATCTGGTCAGCAATATACCTGTATGGTGTAATTGAGGCAACGCGCGTCTATTGCAACACTCGCAGTTCTCGCTGTAGTGCAACACCCCGCCCATAACAACATCGGCGTGCAACCGGATGGCCTGAATGTGACAAGGCGAGGTACCATGATGCGTATCCGAGGTCTCCATTGGGTACGTTTGTCGTGTTTGCTGTGGGATCTGACATGTAAGCGAGTGGACCTGAGTATCTTCGGGGTTGAATATGTCTTGCGATCGACGCATGCCACTGTTGGTTCCGACCCTGGATGGCGACGGTCATCTACTGCACCCTTCGAGGCTAATATGGATGATGCGGAAGAAGGACGAGAAAGCGCAGAACGAAGAAGTCGGTTGTTGTGGAGGAGGAGATCGAACGGGACACGAGGGAGGCGAGATGTCTCGGTGACGGACTTTGGCGTTGAGCAGCCTAGTCGAAGTGCTGTAGCAGTCGTATAAAGGGGTGCTGTCCTGCAAATGTAGTTGTCCATCAACTTCATCACTTCAACAGCAATCGCTCCTTCCTGAGTCACCAGTCAGTAATTATGAAGACTTCCATCATTGCCGCCACTGCTCTCTGCAGCATTGCGTATGCCTCACCTTTGGGCAATGTCCCTACGGACGATTCCGTCGAACTTCCCACGCACATGTTTTACCCACCACAAAAGAATACGCAAATGTACAACCTTCAGATCAAGAAGTAGGTCCCAAACGTCGTTCCTCGTGCGCACCAACGCTGACATCTCCACAGCGCTGACGATCCAACCTACAACAACCTATACGTGACGTACACGAACGCATCCCGCACATCCGTGTACCCCATCTACACTATCACCAGCAACCAGAGCGCCGCAACCAAATTTGAGTTCTATAACCAAACTGCGCAGGGGAACCCACGCTTCTCGGCGTTCGCTTTAGATGACCATCAGGAAACGGCGCTCATGGGTCCGGGTCCGTCCGGGGAGCTCCTGTATATGGTGAACGCAGGCTTCCCCACGTCCAATTCGATTCCCCCGGGGATGCTAATGGAGTGGGCCACTTTCATCGCACCTGACAATGTGCTCAGCGTTGACGATGGAAGTCTTAACAAAAGAAGGACTTTTGTTGTGGTTGAAGGAGACGGAAAGAACAATACAATCGCATTGTGGGATGGTAAGTGCTTGTTCCGTGAGCTTCACCCTCGAACATGTACTGATGCTGCCTAGGCATAAGCCGCACCTGGGACGACATTTCCCCAATTACACTCAACCTTGTGCCGGTTTGCAAATGGAAGGTGGACTGCCCGGAGAGCGTGAAACCTGCTCAGTAGTTTTGGTTGTCGCAACGTCTGAAGGAGAAGTGAAGCTTTTCAAAGCGCATGGCACAAGAGGGAGTGGATATGGATAAAACACTTATAGTTTGGCCCGGAAGAAATCGATATGCTGAAGTTTACAACCATTGCTGATTGTCCTCGTTTGACTAGTGCATATTGAGTCCCGGGTGATGGAGGTGCCATAGGTGAATTTGTGTCTTGTGCAAACGCAGTGGGGCTACGCAGCGGGCTACGCAGCGGAAGCGTCCATAAAATCTTCCAATGCCGTTGTAAATGTAAATGAAGATATCGAAGATGAATGCGGCTGAAGGAGGATTGAGGTCGCGCGAATCTACGAACACCCTAAGAAAGGCCAGTCACGTGGCGCTATCGATAGGAATTTTGAAATCTTGGCATCCCACCACGGCCAGGCGACCGCAACCTCGACAAAGACCATCACCACCCGCGCCTCGCACCCTGCACCCACTCGATCCTCCAGGCATATCCCCCCGCAATCGCTCAATATGCCGGGCCCCAATACCACCATGCTCATCGAGGGCAGCTTCGAGGAGCTTGCCGAAGAGCTCGCACAATACATCGACACACTCAAAAAAGCCAACGGCGACGAGAGTTCGAGCATCCAGTCCGAGTGCGCGGACCTGCTGAAGGAGAACAAGAAGGATGAGGTTCTCAAGAAGCTGGTGATGGGCAGCCAGACGCTGAACCAGGCACCGGAGAAGGGTACGACATGAACAGACGAAGTGGAGCAGGAGTCATTGTCTAACAATTCGCAGAGTTCATAGCAGCGTACAACCTGCTCATCCACCTCGCGCGCCAGTCGCCGAACTTGCCCATGTTTCTCCCCAAGATATGCGCCCACTTGAGTGCCCCGATCACGTCGTCGCCCGCCAACGGCGGCGGTCTCGCGCTCTCTGTGCTCGGCACCGTCTTCAACACGCTTCCCAAGGACCACCACGAGACGCGATACCACATTCTCCTTACCATCCTGCGCGTCATCCGGGCGACGTCCAACTTCGAGACGCTACGGCCACAACTGAAGCAGCTAGAGGCGTGGTTAGAGGACTGGGAGATGGACGAGGCCGACGATCGCAAGCTGTACCTCGCAGTGAGCGACGTGGCGGCCGACGCTGGAGAAGAAGAGCAGTCGTACGCATATCTCATCCGCGCGCTGCGAACCTTTTCCTCGGAGGACGTTTCCTCGCCCGAGGCCACCGAACTATCGCTCCGTGCGCTCAAGTCTGCCCTCACCCACCCCACCCACTTCGACTTCCAGGACCTTACGGGCCTCGACGCGATCCAGGCGCTGCGCAACTCTGAACCCGTCTACTTCCAGCTTCTCGAGATCTTCAACTCAGACTTGTTGGACGACTACAATGACTTCAAGGACGAGCACGAGGGCTGGATCGAGGAGAAGGGCCTTGATGGCGATGCGCTAAACCGAAAGATGCGATTACTCACCCTCGCCTCAATAGCCGCTTCTTCTGGACAGGCGAGGTCCCTTCAGTATGCACACATCGCGAAATCGCTTCAGATCCCATCAGAAGATGTCGAGATGTGGGTCATTGATGTGATTCGCGCCGGCCTCGTGGAGGGCAAGCTCAGCCAGCTGAACCAAACTTTCCTCATTCACCGCTCAACTTACCGCGTCTTTGGCGAGAACCAGTGGAGGGAGGTCGCGTCGAGATTGGACATGTGGCGAAATAGTCTCCAGGGCGTTTTGGTTGTCATCCGGCAAGAGAAGGAGCGCTTTGTGCAGGAGAGGGAGGAGGAGGCCAGCAGGGCGGAGCAGAAACTCGACCAGGCGAACCGGGGTATGGGACGAGGAGGGAACATGAACCGGAGCAGGCCGAAGCCGATTGACGAAGAGACGGACTAGAGTTCCTTTCGCTTTTTGGGGCAGAGACGTGAGTGGCGGCTGTTTTTCTAGTGTTCTTCTCGGGTGCCGAGTAGGGTCTGGAGCGAATGCATTCAACGGTTTCCTGGCAGTGTGGGATAATGAAAGGAGGCCATGCAGCCTTACGCTGCACGATAGAAAATGCAAACAAGAGTCTGAACATTAATACCCATGTTTCTTCTGCACCATTCTAGGTATATTGCCGTCTTAACTACACGCTGAACCACGATACGCGCACGTCCTCTAATTTTGCACAAACTTCAACGTAATCGGTTCCACGCCCCTCTCCTTGAACTTGGCCTGCACGTTCTTGTACACATCCTCAGGCGCCTCGGTCGCCATGATCTTGACCACCTTGCCCTGGCTCTCGAACTCGTCGACGACGGGCATGCTCGTCTCGACAAAGGTGCGGAAGCGCTTCTTGATGGACTCGAGGTTGTCGTCGGCGCGGCCAGAGGTCTTCCCGCGGATAAGCAGGCGCTCTTGCATCACGTCTTCGGGACAGTCGAAGAAAAGGGTGAATTTTGAGGGCACGACGGAGCGCTCGAAGGCGTGGGCTTGGTCGAGTTTGCGGGGGAAGCCTGGGGTGGGAATTAGGGACAGCAATCTTTTGGTTTGGGATACGGATAGACATACCGTCGATCAGGAACAGACTCTTCTTCTCCTTGTCCATGGCAGTCTTCATGGCGTTCTCGAGCAATTGAATGGTCACCTCCATGGGCACGATAGTTCCCTCTTTGATGTACGTCTTGATCATCTCGCCGAACTCGCTACCCGGTCGGTCCTGCTCTTCGCGTAGCAGATCACCCGCACTCAGATGCTTGAAGCCATAGTCCGAGACCAGATAAGCGCATTGCGTACCCTTACCCGCACCAGGCCCACCGAGCACGAAAATAACAGTCACCTCATCTGGGGACCAGATCGGCGAGGTGCGCGAGGAAGCACCGAGATTCTCGATAGCAGGCATTGTCGCTGCGGTCTCTTCGTCTTATAGATAGATGGGAAGGGTGTGTGGGTATTTACGGTCGAGAAGGCGAGTGTCCGGCGCCTGGTCCGTTGGTCTGATACGTGCCCGCGCGCTGATCAACAATCTTTTTGAAGAGAAACCCACCGAGTGCGAAGATGCCGAGGATGGGCCAGACTTTGAGCGGCGACTTGGACTTTGGCGTGGTGATGTGCGAGGGGGGTTCGTTGGGGCCGGTGGGCTCGCCGGGCTGGCGGAGGCGCGAGAGGGCGGCGGTGGAGGTGGTGAAGAAGCGAGGAGAGGCGCGGAGGAGGGCGGTGTGGATGGGGGAGCGGCGCGCGAGGGTGTGCAGTGTGCGAGACATGGTGAGGTGTGTAGTATGACGATGCGGGTCGTGGTCATGCAGGCGGGCGGTTTTGAGTCCGACTAGGCTGGGTTGGGCGTAGCGTGGGATAGTGAGAAGGCACGAGGACTTGACGCTCACCACTTCTTTCTTCTTTCTTCTTTCTCCCTCATCTTCACTCACCACAGAGCTTTCTGTCTTGGCGCGGAAGAAAGGGCGGTTTCAATCTTACCGCATATACGGTCATGATCCAATGTTGACACACCGCGACTAACACCCAGCGACTGACTCATTTTCAACACTCAAAAACCACACACTCCCCAGCGTAGGTCCAACCACAAAGGAAAACCATCTCAGACTTCCTAAGGGACACTCCAGACGTCCTTCTAAAATACCTTCTATCTCGGATTCCAAGCATTTGCGACTAGTACGGCTCTCGCTCCCTAGGCGACGGAGACGTGTATGCAGCCATGGAGAACCAGTACAGTCTCTTCTCTCGCGCTCGACCCAAAAAGCCCCTCGAGAAGAAGATCCGCGGCTTCCTCGCCTTACCTGGTGAGCTGCGCAATGAGGTGTACACGTACTATTTCTCGGACGACTTCCGCTGCGAAATTGTCGGTCAAGGAACTGATCTCGATCCTCTTGGATACAAAACGATGAAGCTGGGCCTGATTCCCGTATGGTCTCGTCAGTTGCAAAACGTCCGGAAGCCGGAACGGCAGCCATTCCAGCCGCGCGCAAGCACTACCATTCGAGTTTCGAGGCGCCTGGGCAAGTCCAAACACACACGCGTCGACGGCCTTCGAACCAACTGGTCACACTCCCTTTGTGCCCTCGTCCTCGTGTGCAAGCAAATACACCGCGAGTCCATCGAGTTTCTCTACCAAAGCACGACCTTCGTCTTCAACGCCCCGGCACGGATCAACAACTTCCTCAAGACCTTCCCGTCCACGAATCTCGCCTTGATCAGTAAACTGGAGCTTCACTACGACAACTACGGACACACTGATCACGCCGAGCCCAAAGACTTCCGAAGACTTCACCTGGCCGCATGGACTAGAGCATGCAAAGCGACAGCGAAGCAACTGATCAATCTTCGGGAGCTCCACTTGTGGTTATACATCACCGACAGTCCGCTCCGGTTCGACCTACGTCAAGAATGGCTGGCTCCTCTGTTGCCCTTTCGCCGTTGTTGCGTTGCAACGCATACAAGCGCACTCATGACTGGCACGGCAAAAGCGAAGACGGGGCCTCCGTTGGGCCTCGCACTCGTCAATGTCTACTTCGACACTTATTGGTCGCGTGCAGGTCCCTTCTATCGCCGACCGGAATTGGCAGAGGTGAGTGCCGACCTCCATCGCCTTTTCGGCAATGCTATCGGTTGGGCTATCCGCGGTGCAGGTGAAGAAGAGGCTATGGCTGAGTTCAAGGAGGCGTGGGAGGGTAAGCATGCGCAGTGGAAGCATCATCTGAGGTTTTCATGGACGGGTTGGTGAGTATGTGCAGTGAGCACGATCTCCGAACACCTTGTACGCGTTACGACTGGTAACATGCTCATCGAGATGCGATAATGTGGTTTTCGGCCTTGAAAGCCGGGCTATTGGTGCTCGTGGATACGTGGGATGATGGATCGCGATTTGCTCTGGGGATTTTCATGGGTTGGAATTTCTAGAGCTCACAACTATACTTACTTCCCCGAGGAATAATGCATATGCAACTTTATGTCTTGATGCGCTGTCTTGGCAATGGCATGGAGGTGTTAACCCGTGGCCTTCTTTCCGTCGTGAACGAGAAAGACTGCCTCACTGTACCCAAGGTTCAATATCTCTAGCTGTTAGATAACAAATTCCAGTCAGCTCTAAAAGACCGTGTTAAAAGAACCACGCGCACGGTATCCATCAAGCCCATGTTAACACAACATTGATATGCTGGTGAATACTAACTAAAGGAAAACCTAGACCTCGTAGATGACATCACCGTTTCGGTCTATCCAAACTTGCAGTCTTTCACATACACACCCAGCACTCTTGCCCACTTGAACTGAATTCTCTCAAGCATGTGCACCCCCCGTTCTTTTGTTCCTGGTGCGTTTCCATCATACATATTCTCTAGGTCTTCGGAGGCGAAGTTCGGGCAAGTCATCCAGTTGAGCCTTCGTCCTGAATTCGCCATATCCCAACCGCCCTTCCTTCCATCAATGCAAATCAAGTGCTCTCCGTGTCCATCCCTGACTTTTAACGGCACGATACCGCTCGCAAGCATCGTGTAGACGTGCAACGGTTCATCGATGGAGAATCCTTGGCGCACTATCACCGTCGTTTCTTTGTCCTTCTCCCTATTCTTTCTCCCTCTTTTCTCGATTGTCCGGCTGAACATGCCATTGTACGGTCCATCAGTAACCAGAAGATTGTTCCATTCGTTTCGCAGCAAGAAAAGCAAGACAATTTGGGGGTCGATACCGGAAACTTCGCTCAAATCCGAGACTGAGTGGCATTTGACGTGGCCGTGAAGGAAGTCGTTCCAAGGCCAGTCGTCGACGTAGAAACTTTTTGCAGCGATGAGAAAGAAACCGGCGAGAAGCCATGTATAGGTGGCTATTTGGAAAGGATCCACGCCAGTGATTCGCTCGCCGACAGAAAACGGGACGGCAAGGCCGCCTAGTACGAGAGTCGTTGCTAGAGCCTGGATGCATCTCACATATGTACGGCAGTATAGGACGATCTCTGAAGTTCTGACATCCCACTTCAGCATATCAGTAACTCTGGCTGTATACTCGAGTTGCAACGCTTTTACTCTTCTCGCGCCAACAGCGTCTGGTCGCGTCCATTAGCACGAAACTTATAAATCGATAATTCAATACATTACCTTGAAGACCCTTTCTTAGAGGAGACTGTGAAAGCGATGTTACGTCTGGATCGAACTTTTCTGAACTGCGGGGATCTTGGGCTTGGAGCCACGCGCTAGTTGAGAGGGTGACCTCCAAAGCAAAATCCGTTGGTGGTGGGCTAAAGACACGCAGCACCTCCTTGCCATCCATAAATGCCATCGCGGTGTTCATCAGATCCTGTATTTGTCGGGCATTCCTTGGCTGCATTAATACCAGTGGTGTCAGGAGTGTGATGGCATGATCCATCGTGGAGATCTTTAAATCAAGCTTCGGGTTACGTTGACCCTCGCGAATATGCCCTTTGACTTCGACAAATTCATTCGAGTGAGTCTTTGGTGGTTTGCTCTGAACCTGGCTCTGGACCTCGTTGAAGTGCAGCTCGAGCAGTTTGGATAGATTGTAGCAGAATGTGATGTGCTCCAGGCCGGACGAGACACCTATGTCTCCATGTCTTAGACCCGTCCAGATCTTGCCGCTCCGGTCCGGTTTCGTGTCTCTCCTGTAAATCATCGTACAAACTTCGAAGAGGTTGGCCTGGATCCCTGACTTGTCGTCCTGCACGAATGCCTCTAAGACTTGGCTCAGAATGTTCTTCAGTGCTGTGCGTATCCACAACTTCTCCTCGCAATAGAGGTTGCAGTAGTTTGTCTGCGTTTGAACGGCTTCTGCATCTTTCTTTTTACCACCAATCTTGACGAGCACATCGTTCATCTCTGCCTCTACCTTGAGCCGCTCAATCATGCTGAATGTCTCAGAGAGTGAGTACTCAGCGCATCGCACAGGATCATTGGAAATGACTTTCATCTTGACCGCCCATTGTGCAAGTGTTGCGACCACCTCCGTCCTCCAATATTCGCTGTCGGCGCATCTGACCAACCACCAAGTAATGACAGCAAGTATGTAGTCTAGCAGACTGTGGAATGCTCTGGAATTCCTCTGTGATTGGTCGCCATCCTCGAGAATTACGGGCTGGCCTCCCTCTACATGCCTTTCATCTTTCGCATACCGTGTTCGGAGATTGTCGCGGGTTCTGATAAGGCCATCCCACGCCTCACCAGCGACTTGCCTTCCAAATATGACTCCATGACGAGAGTTGTCGTGAGTTAGCACGTCAGAGATGCATAGCATCTGATCAGCTAAGTTGGACAAGTCTTCAAAACCTTTGCATCCAACTCCTTGAAGGCAGCCATGGCTGTTGAAGATGGGAGGTTGCTGAAGTTCGGCAAATTTGATAAGCTTCAGCACTTCCGCTCGGAAGAGCTCGTCGATCTTGTCTGGTTCGGTGACGTACGGTGTACAGTCGTCATACTTGGGTAGATTACGAAGGGTGTAACGGCGAAAATGAAAGCAGTCGTGATCGTTCGCAGCTTTGCGGATAGCTTCTTTGTCGAAGGGAACGCTTTGTGTGTTTCTATTTGCGATGTTGAAACGTTCTCGGGCCCTTTCGGATGGCTTTGCATGAGGTTGGGACGCTTCAACGTTCCTGCGGGCGGCCGGTCGACTAAGGAAGTTAGGCTGAAGGATCCCCAGCGAGTTCTGCAACTTGAAGGGTGACTTACTGCTCTTTGGAAGCTCTCACGTCGTCCAAACTGTCACTAGAGCTTGCCATTGCCGAAGCTTTTGCTAGTAACGTTACTCTGTTTGTACTGTCTACCTATCGCGCTAGGTAAATGTGTTCCCCATAGCACATGAGGATATCAGAGCCTTTTAACTCGATGGTGGTTGCACCATGCAGACACAACGCCTCTGCCTTGCTGTCTGCCGAAACATACGTCGCCGGTGGGGATTGCTGCGACATCTGTAAAGGGCAGGCGGATTGGATTGCATCTCGTATCCAATAACCAGTGCGATATGCAGAGGTTTCAATTCTGCCTCAAGATCGCTTCACTTGCGACCGACATCGACACTCGCCGTGGCGGGGATTTTGGGCAGCCACGCTGCAATGATATCATGGCTTGGCGGTCCTACCTGCCAACACACACTATGCTTCCTATCACAGCTACGCCAACACATCCATTTATGCAAGCCCCACTATCTTGACCGGAAAACGCGTACCTCAAGAAATTGCGCCCCCAGTTCATTATCATGACGCTGCCTCCAATTCTGGGACCGCATCTTGACCGGAAAACGCCGTACCTCAAGAGATTGCGCCCACAGCTCGTTATCATGACGCTGCCTCCAATTCTGAAACCGGTATCTTGACCGGAAATGCCCTACCCCAAGGTATCGCGTTCACAGTCCAATACTACATCGCCGCCTCAATTTTGTGACCGGAAACGCATTATCCGCAAGGCAGTTTGGTATCGTTTGGTGGTGGATTTCCATATTTATTAGATGTCAAACTGTTCGTGGCATATGGGCTGGGTAGCATTATCACTCAATTCATGATGTCTCTCGATGCCTACAACGTGGCTCTTCACCTCAAACCTGCACAAACAAGCCCTGCGAAAGCATTCGAGGAGACACGTGTCACACGTCGCCTCGATTTCATCGACATCACTGAGCTCTACTTCCAATATCGAGACGATCCTGATATCTTACGTACGCCCGACCATGCTCAAGCGAAGAAGGACATTGGAAAGTTCGAAGAACACGCGCTTCTCGTCCGCCGCAAGGTAGAATACAAAAAAGGAGGAATCTACAAACCGTTGTCGACGAAACTTGAAGTCAGAGACGACGTTATACAAAACACCCTCCGCAGCGTTCTTTCAAATGTCACCTATCTGGGTCTTCAATCGACGCCGCTATGCATCCCCGATCCTTATAGAGAGCTGTTTTGGTTTCGCAAGGAAATCTCACGGTACAAGGAGCAGAACTGCACAGGTGATCAGGAGAAGAGTTATGCACTTCTTTCACACTTCATGGAGCAGCGGCTGGATAAGATGGTGAAGACACACGATGAACGAGTATCGAAAGGAATCATCGATTACAAGAATGTGTGGATGGTTTTCCGCCCAGGCTCACTGGCTGTTTCCGAAACCGATGGGTTGCGCCAGGCTTTCCTAATCAGAAGTTTCCACGACGCACCGAATGCCCTCGAGCCAGCGTCTATCCGTTGCTTAGTGTGGGCGTGTGACACCAACGCTTTCGGCACATCAGAGCGTACGGTGCAAATCGAACGGTTCTCCGGTACCCACAAAATTGTGGATCTTCCCGTATACCCATTCGAGATCTTGCCGGAAAAGGATCAAACAGCTTTGTGTAGGGAGTTGATCGAGCGAGGAAGGAGGTGGAAAACGCTGATTGACATGTGCTACAAATTCTACAAAGGCACGCAAGAACCCTTGTCATATGATTACGTGTGAGCAACACTAACATAGAAGCAAAAGGTGACGGATGGGAAATCAGTAGAAGGACCAACGAAGCAACTGGAATGAGTATACGATATAGCTCCGGTGCATCCGAACTATCTACCTACCATCGAACGCAACGCCAGGTACGGTTGCCACAGCCCACAATATTCCCTGTTCTAACCAATGACGCAGGTAAATGGACGCATTGTGATCGATTATAACACAGCCATGGAATGCAACCCGGGTTCAATGGAGCCCCTCGTACGTTGGGCAGATGCAGCACCAGCAAGCTCAGCGACTGATCCAGAAGAGGACCACGAAACGACACGAAGCCATGTTCCGCTTCTTAACGTTGCAGATCTTCTCCGAAAATTCAAAAGAAACTCATTCTACCGAATGAGCGATCAACAAGCCCTATTATGTCCGAGCACCGTGCGTGGCTACTCGCTCAAGGACAAGTGTTGGATGGATTTCGACATCGACAAGGTGCGTGATATTGAGTGGGACGACAACTGTCTTCCAAAATTACAGATGGATACCATCATGCGCGACACACTTGCATCCCTTGTGTCGAGGCACATCGTGTCGGGTCAAAAGAGAAGAGACGTTGTCGCCGAGAAAGGGAAAGGGTTGACTTTCTTATTCCATGGCCCACCAGGCTCGGGGAAGACATTGACTGCAGGTACGTTGCGTACTACTCCCTGAAGCTGGAAAACATTACTCTAACCACCTTATAGAAGTAATTTCAGAGCATACGAAGCGGCCCTTACTACGCATCACCAGCGGTGACCTTGGCACCAAGCCAGGCGAAGCGGAAAAGAAGATTCAAGAAGCATTCCGTCTCGCGACTGTCTGGAAAGCCATTCTCCTCCTCGACGAAGCCGACGTGTTCCTTGCCAAGCGTGCAACAGGTGATATTGTTCGCAACGCTTTCGTAACCGTGTTTCTATGCTCTATGGAATATTACGCAGGCATCCTAATGCTGACCACGAATCAGCGAGAGGCGTTTGATGAGGCTTTCCAGTCTCGTATCCATCTACAGCTTCTATACTCCCCATTGAATGGACAACAACGAAAGGCTATATGGGAGAATGTGGTCAACGACCAAGGCGTAGAACACGATCTATGCGACGACGCATTAGCGCGGCTGGGTGAAAAGGTCATTCGTAATGGGCGGGAGATCAAGAACCTGGTTATGTTAGCGTTGTTGATTGCTGAAGAAAAAGGAGAGCGGTTGAATGAGAAGATTGTGACGACAGTTTGCGACATGGACTGTCGGTTCATTGCTTCATAACTGGGGCTGATCAATTTGGAAAGCCCGCACGCCGTCCGGTAGCAGCTACAATTGCACTTTCGGTGCCGGAAGGCTCTAATTTAGCGTTTTGGCTTTCAATGAGTGTGGGATGATAGGTGGCTTCTTGCTTTGATGAATGACAAACATTGTATACCGCACCTTAAAATCTGCTTGCAGCCTTGAAGACTATGGCAATAACTTGACACATATTTCTCCATGTGGACGAGCCTATTTGAGAGGACGATTACACGGTAGGCTAGTCTCTTGATGTCTGTATGCAGCGCAATTCGAGAGAAAAGTGTTCTTCCGCATCTCATTATGGAGCTCAAGAACCAAATCCGACGTGACGTCTGGAAATCGCGCTTTGCCAGAAGCCTCATTCCTGTAGAGATCTTACGTCGAGTGCATGTGTAGAGGAAGACTCGAAAATGCTAAAGTCGCCTCATCGAACTAGAGTATCACTGCCTCGTAGTCAATTTCTCTTCTCCATGTACGGCAGACATGCTTGATACACCTCATTGCAGCCCCAGTACTCGACCAACCTCTTGAACACATCCTCGTCAATCATCCTCGCAGACTCAAGAGACCCAACAACGAAGAAATTCAGTGATGCTCGGCGACGCACCTAACACAAACGGCCCTCCAGCCTTGTTCGTCCGCATCAGCTCTCCAATAGCACGCATACCCTCGTCCGCAGTTTCCCACGCCCGATCCTGCTTCTCTGCAGTCAGCAAATCTTCGAGCGGATGGCCAAGAGACGCTTCGCGCGTGCGTCGGAAGTACTCTTGTGCTCGCGGTGATAGAATGTGTATCTCGCGCGACATCACTAACGGAACGAAGGCTCTGCCGACCACAGCACGTGCTTTGGCCTCAATCTCGTACCCCAGTTCAGATGTTAGAGGGACTGGCGGGTTTGGGTAGGTCGATTCGAGGAACTGCGCGATGGGGACAGAGTCCATCATGTACGTGTTGGTCGGCACGTGCAAGATGGCGGGGACTGTGTACTTGCGGCTTGCACCCGATGTTCCACCTGTCGTGGAGCCGGCGGGAGCTATGCCGCTGGCAAGCATCAGACTGAGACTTTTTGATACTCACACGTATGCGATGAGAAGGTGTATTGGGAGATGAGAGCGGGAAGAGAGATTGGGCAAGCTTGCGGACGAATGGAGTGAAAACGACTCACAGCCCATTCAGTGTAGATTTAATGTCCGGAAACTCAAGGAAGATGGTACGGTAGGGGATCTGCTTGTAGTTGAGCATGAGGCGGATCCGCCATACGACGGGAGAGAAGCAGGTGTTCTTAGTGCAGGCCAAATCGTACAGCACAATCTCGGGCTGATTTTGGGCGGACATGCTGTGCTGAACGCATAAGAGTTCAAACGAGAATGACGAGTGCAATTGTGTCTTGAGAAAGGTCCTGACTTTCTATGCTTTGGCTAGGGAGGTTGTCGTACACATAGATTCGGCGCTAACGTTAAGTAATGGCTTCCCATTATTAATTAAGCCGTGGCTGCCTCTCGCGCTCCCGTATCTCCGCACCTAAACTCCCGGTTACGTCAAATTAAGAGCGACACCAGTCCCAAGACACTACATACGTACTGCAAACCTCCTGGATGAGCTCATTGGACGCCGACCTTGAAGCAAGCCCCCCC
>Ga0247733_1000151_pt1 | contig 90649 bp, 102 predicted proteins | sample UWRJL043104R2_FD_180932 | JGI IMG/M metagenome (GOLD analysis project Ga0247733, IMG submission 180932) | Plant litter microbial communities from Arlington Agricultural Research Station in Wisconsin, United States - UWRJ-L043-104R-2 | ecosystem: Environmental > Terrestrial > Plant litter >... | reverse complement strand
CAGGCGGGAGCGCCGCGGGCTGAAGAAGCTGGGCCGCACGGAGAAGAGCAGCGAGTGGAGGGATTTGAAGAGGGGGTATAAGGAGGGGAAGAAGGCGTTGCGGAGGGAGAAGAGGGAGAGGAAGAGGGAGATTAGGGATGCGAGGGGGGAGGGGAGGAGGGGGAGGAGGGGTCTCGAGAGGGGGGGTCTGGAGGACGGAGCAGGGGGGGTGTGGGTTGTGGTTGAGAATCTGGATTAGCGGAGATGGCTGTGTGGTTCATACCCGGGTTCTCTGTGAGCTTTTTGTTGTCGAGGAAATCTCCGATCGTTCCTACTCTCTTTCTCTATATATATCCACGTTTACGAGATACGACACAGCAGTGATCTCATCTCCATTACTATCACCATTCCCACCATCGCAGCAGTCCCCAGCCACACTCCCACCCCCTACATATACAACCCCCCAGCGCGAAACCACCACATACGACCACAGGAACAGGAGAACTAGCTACCCCGTCCGATCTAGCCTATATAAACCGGTTACCGGCGGATTAGTAGTCAAGTGGGTGACCATTGGCGAATCCCCGCTGTTGTATGTTTTTGCCTTTGGTGTTGGCGGTTTGTTTTTTAGCTAGGCTAGATCTCTGCCTTCCTTTATATATAACCCCCGACCGCCAAACTGCTACATACGACCACAGGAACAGGAGAACTAGCTACCCCGTCCGATCTAGCCTATATAAACCGGTTACCGGCGGACTAGTAGTCAAGTGGGTGACCATTGGCGAATCCCCGCTGTTGTATGTTTTTGCCTTTGGTGTTGGTGTTGGCAGTTTTTTTTTTAAGCTGGGCTGGGTCGCTTCCTTCCTACATATACCACACCCAAACTGCCAACTACCACATACGACCACAGGAACAGGAGAACTAGCTACCCCGTCCGATCTAGCCTATATAAACCGGTTACCGGCGGATTAGTAGTCAAGTGGGTGACCATTGGCGAATCCCCGCTGTTGTATGTTTTTATCTTTTGGTGTTGGTGTTGGCAGTTTGTTTTTGCTAAGCTAGATTACTACCTTCCTTTATATACGACTCCCGACCGCCAAACTACCACATACGACCACAGGAACAGGAAAACTAGCTACCCCGTCCGATCTAGCCTATATAAACCGGTTACCGGCGGATTAGTAGTCAAGTGGGTGACCATTGGCGAATCCCCGCTGTTGTATGTTTTTGCTGCTTTGGTGTTTCTTTTTGCTAGGCTGGGATGGATGGATGGGACGCTCTGGAGTAGCATGTGGTAGGTGAGGGGTTCCTTGCGTGAGGATGGATTGATGAGCTGAGCCGGGCGAGGGCGGGTTGGTTGGAAGCAAAGAGGCTGGGTGGATGTTGGATCTAAGGAGGAATGGCTTTTAGTTTGTGCTGGAGTATGTGTCACTGTTGCTATTACGGATACGAAGAACTACACTTCGGTTTCCTTTCTACTTGGGAAGACGAAACTTGATTGTGTGTTGAGCCAAGAAAACATTGCCGTCTAGAAGGCTTCAATTGAATGCTAATACACTTTTGCGGGAATGTAGTCCCATCGGTGACTGCGCCGTAGTAACTTATAACAACAGGCGCAGGACGGTAGTACCCAAGATACAATCGGAGCATTCCCACGACGGGAGGAATGGAGTCGCAAAGGGATGGCCTTGTGGACAGTCGCGCAATTGAAGGTACGGCACACCCACACTCGCCTAACCCGACGAAACGGGGTGCGGCTCGCTGTGAGTTTGATACGTGACGGCATCACATCCTAGGGTGGTGGTTAGTAAGATCCGTCGCACTTGCGGGAACAACATACCTCTCGAGCGGCTGCAGACCCAGCACCCTCATGCCATGGTTCAGCACCGCCTTAGTAGCATCATACAACGCCAGCCTCGCCTTCATCAACTCCTTCTCGCTTCCAATAATCCTGATCTTGTGATAATGCGAGTTGATGCCATGTGTCAAGAGAAAGAGGTAGGTCAGGATAGTCGTCGGCTCCAGCGTACTCAGCGTCATTTGCACAATGTCCGGGTACTGGACGAGCAGGCGGACGAGGGAGTGGTCGAGTGGCTCGGTCAATAGGCTAAGATCAGCGGACGATTCGTATTCTGATGGTTCGAGTCCGGACTTGCGGAGGACTTGGCGAAGGCGGGCGTGCGAGTATTGCAGGTAGGGTCCTGTGTCGCCTTCGAAGGAGGTCATTTTGTCCATGTCGAAGTCGTAGCCGTGGATTCTAGGATATTGTTAGTTTCTCTAAGTGAATGTGATGATGCCAGTGAACATACCGCTTTCCGCCCATGTCTTGGATCATGACACTGCTGATGCCGAGAATATCGGCCGTCCTGTCTGGATCCGACACCTGCGCGTACTTGGCCTCGTTCTTCTTCATGACCTCGTGCATATGATCCCGAACCTCGCGAAGAATGTCGTCAAGAAAGACGACAGTACCCTTGCGCGTGCTCATACCCCGGACCATGCCAAAGTTGACGTGAGTGACCTTCGAGTGCAGCTCCTTGTCGCCAAGCAGATCAACAATTGTGAACAGCTGCTTGAGATGAAGGTCTTGCTGATTTGCGACGACATAGATCATCTTGTCGAAGTTGTACTTGCGCACACGGGAAAACATGGCGCCGAGATCACGCGTGATGTATAACGAGGTCCCGTCTTGCTTCCTGATGAGCACCTTGCCCAACTTCTTCAGCGCCTTCCCCCGCTCTTCGAAGTTTACAATTGTAGCGCCCTTCGACTCCTCTAACAGCCCCTTTTCGGCCATTCGGTCCTCGACCTCCTTCATGCTCTCATTTGTGACTTGACTTTCGCCGTCGTATTCGTCGAAGTGGACATTGAGGCGAGCGTATGAGCTCTTGTATTTCTCGATGCTGAGTTTCCGGAACCTGGACCACAATCCGATCGCGTCGGTATCGTTGTCGCACATGGCCTTAAAGTAGCGGCGGGCCTTCTCGTTCAAACTCTTCTCCTTGAGCTCGGCAGCCTCAGTCTCCTTCTTCTCGGTCTCCAGCTCCTTAATTTTATCATCCTCGGCCTTCACATCTTGGTTGATTTTGACATAGACTTCGAACAGATGTTGGATGGGGTCGGCCTCCAGCGCCTTCTCGTTGCCGTACATGCCAAATCCAAGCGCCAGCAGTCCGTATTGTTTGCCCCAGTCGCCGAGATAGTTGAGACGCGTAACATCCCAACCGGATATCTCGTGAAGATTGGCGAGGAAGCTGCCAATGATTGTACTCCGCAAGTGACCGGCGTGGAAGGGTTTCGCAATGTTCGGGGACGAGAACTCGACGACGATCTTCTTCTGTCCTTGTGACGGGTCCTCGGCGTTCCTCAATCCAAGCTGCGGGTTCCCACCCCATTTTTCTCGGTTCTTCAGGATCGCGGGTAGGACATGTTTGGTGAGAGTTGCGGGATTGAGAAAGACCTTGAGATGCACACCGTCGAGTTCGAGCCTCTCAACAAAGGGTGAGTCTGTCCATTCCTGAACAATCTTAGCCCCGGTATCCTGAGGTTTCGCGCCCTTGATCCTGAGTGCTGGAACTGCAAGGTTCAAGTCGCCCTGCTCCGGAACCCTGGCGCGCTGTAACGCTGGGTACACGACAGCAGGCTCGACGCCGGCGATCTTCCCCACGCGCTCTGATATGTGTATTTTGAAGGCATCGAGGGGGTTGTGTTCGGGGTAGCAGTTCGGGAAGCGTGCTTGCTCGAGCTTGAGGCGGCTGAACTCCTCGGCGAGGGACTGCGGGGTGGCCATGATGCTGGCCTGGGCAATGGTGGGCGCAAGTTGGGGGAGTCGGCGGAGGAAGCTGGTGCAGGCAAAGGCGCGGGCTGGGGTGGAAGAAACGCGGTGCAGTAGAGCGTGGTCACAGGTGAAGCGAAGACGGCGCATATAAAGAGCGAACGGTCGGCGGGCGACCAAACAGAGTGGGGTATTCGATGTTTGCTGCGATGAGTCAGGAAAGGAAAGAATCAAAACGAAAATGACGCGCGCTTAGCCGGCGCGGAGGAACAAAATTCCGCGCGTCCCAAGGTCGTCGACTCAGTATGATGGGGAAATCCAGGCAGAATTGCATCGACAATGTAGTTCATTCGTAATACATCTACATCTTGCTACTCCCTTCCTGCGGCACCTTGACAACCACCTTGCCCCAGCTGTCCCGACCGCCCAACGCTTTCAGTGCAGCAGGCACACTCTCCAACCCCACGTACTCCGTGTCCGTGTAGACGGTGCCTTTGTATGTCCCTTCGCTCATGAGCTTGAACAAGCCGTCCCACACCTGTTCGACCATTTCCGGCTCGTTGGTCGCGTACATGCCCCAGTGCAAGCCGACTACACTCACGTTCTTCAGAAGCACTCTGTTGGTAGCTAGCTTCTCAATTTCTCCAGCTGCGAATCCGACTACTAGCAGCCTCCCGTTCCATGCAGTGCACTTCATGGATTGCGCAATCAGTCCAACGGGATCGTATACGATATCCACACCACGGCCTTTGGGTGTCAATTTCTTGACTTGCTCGGGCCAGTCGGACTGCTTGTAGTTGATGGCGTAGTCTGCACCGAAGGAACGCGCGACGTCCATCTTGTGCTGGGTTCCTGCCGTGGCGATGACCGTTGCGCCGTAGGCTTTCGCGATTTGGACGGCTGCAAGGCCGACGCCGCCGGCTGCGGCGTGAACGAGGACCCAGTCGCCTAAGAAGCTCATTAACATCAACCTCATGATATAGATCCAGCGCGAATGACCTACCCTTCTTGATGCCGGCTCTCACGACCAGTCCGGCGTAGCTCGTGGGTCCAGTGACGAACAGTCCGGCCGCGTCCATGAAGTTCCATCCCTCGGGCATCGGCCTCAGCCTCTCCTCTGTCGACACAATGTGCGTCGCATAACCGCCCTGGCTTGCGCCAAAGACCTTATCGCCCTCCTTGTACTTAGGTTTCCGACCGTCGGGGAGAGACGAGGGAGCCTTCAGGACAACGCCAGAGAACTCGGAGCCGGCGACCCAGGGGAAGGCAGGCTGGTGTTGGTATTTGCCGCGGATCTGGAGCAGATCGAAGAAGTTGGTTGCCGAGGCATGGATCGCGAGGAGGTACTCGTCCGGCTTGGGGGTTGGTGTGGGGAGATCGATGACCTTGAGTTCTTCTGGTCCCTAGGTACCTTTAGGTGGTGTCACTTGAATTTTGGGGAAATACGATACGTACCTTGACGTACTCGCTGATCTGTATTCCTTTCATCTTGGCTTGGCTTGGGAAGTGAGACAAAGGATTGTCGGTTATGTCAACACGTCGGTTTCCAATTACTGTCAGCCGGGTGCAAGTAGGTAGGTATAGAAGACAAGACTCGAGACGGGTACAAGCTCCATGACGATTGCCGTGGGTTGCACTGACTCTGTCGAGATGCCTCGGTTCTCGTTCCGCGTTGCTCTTTCCCCACTCGGAGCTTGGCGGGGGTGCCAGTGCACCACCAGCTGCAGGCTGCATGACTAAGCATCCCCAAAGCTCCCACCACTCCCTGCACGCCACTAGTCGGCGGCCGGCGACGGCGGGCGAATCCCGGGCAAGCGGGCAGTGACGAAGTCCGCGCTTGCTTCTACCTTCTACCATCTTCGACCGACGTCTGAGCTGTTTGTGTACTGCCCGACCGACCTCTTTCTCCTACATCGTACTCCTGCGCTTCTGCACCACCAGGATCGCTTATTCATTCCCAGCGTGACAGACCCCCGCCCTACCGTCGTTGTCCCGCCCCGCAGCACTTGCGTATCTCCATCACACACCATGGCCGACGACGCCGCCACATCCACTGAGGACACGCAGGTCACCTTCAACGTCAAGGCCGCCAACGACCAGAAGCATGTCCTCACTCTTCCCACATCCACCACCGTCGCCGACGTCAAGGCAAAGCTATCAACGCCCGAATTCGTCGACCTGCCCGCCGAGCGCCAGCGACTAATATACTCCGGCCGTGTGCTCAAGGACCACGACACACTAAGCGGAGTCAAGATCAAGGACGGCCACACAGTGCATCTCGTCAAGGGTGCCGCGAGCAACGCCCGCCAGAACCCCGCAAACTCGGGATCAAGCACAGAAGCCGGAGGTGCTCCCGTATCCCAGGTACCGACCAACATTGCAGCGGGCACGGGGAATAACCCTCTTGCGGGTCTGACTGGTGCCCGGTATGCTGGCTTCCACGGACTACCTAGTGCGGACATGTTTGGCGCCGACGGCGGAGTAAGTCTATGACGCTTGCTGCCTTTGCTTCCCATAGCTAACAAGATGCAGATGGGACCCCCGCCAAACCCCGACCAGTTGCTCGAGATGATGGACAACCCCATGTTCCTGCAGCAGATGAACGAGGCCATGAACAACCCCGCCGTCATCGACATGATGCAACAGAACCCCATGGTCCGGAACAACCCCATGATCCAGGAGATGCTGAGGAACCCGGAGATGCGAAGGATGATGTTCAACCCAGAGATGATGCGCATGCAACTGCAGATGCAGCGAGCCATGGGCGGTAACGCTGGTGCCGGAGATTCGAGCTTCCCAATGCCAGGCGCTACAAACACAACACCACAAGACGCGAACGCGCAGAACCAGCCGCCTTCTACAGGCGCAGCGCCACAGGACCCATTTGGAGGCATGTTCGGTGCGGGGGGTGCCGGTGGTGCAGGTGGTGCAGGAGCTAACCCATTCGCGAACCTATTCGGCCCAGGCGCAAATCCCCTCGCCATTCAAAATACGGCCAACCCAGCTGGTGCAGACGCAAACGCTCCAACCGCAGGATCAACACAACCTACAGATGGAACGCAGAATGCACCTGCGTCAGGAGCCCCCGCGAACCCCTTCGCCTCCCTCTTCGGCACACCACCCACCGCCGGCTCGGATCCCCAACAAGCCAACCCCATCGCAGAAGCAGCCCGTAACCTAATGGCGAACCCAGAGGCAATGCGCGCTGCGATGCAGATGATGGGTACCATGAACGGCTCGAACCCTGGAGCTAATCCCATGGCTGCCCTCGGAGGCGCTCAGCCACCTTCCACCACAGGCGCATCGAACCCGGCCGCCGCAAACCCTTTTGCTGCTCTCTTTGGACCTGGCGGTGGTTTCGGTGGTGGTGGCGGCGCAGGTTTCGGCGCACCTCCCCCGCAGGACACGCGACCACCAGAAGAGGTCTACGAGTCGCAACTCCGGCAATTGAACGAGATGGGTTTCTACGAGTTTGAGCGAAACGTAGCAGCATTGCGGAGGAGTGGTGGCAATGTACAGGGCGCCATCGACTTCTTACTTGGCGGCGGATCGTAGAACGACGGTGCCAACGAATACAGCGAAGAGGATGACGCGGACTGCGATTAGGAGTGCTGCAGTGATGATGAGAGGGAGAAGTACGTGATCCATTGATTTGGGCCGCGTTGGACGATTTACGACTCTTCGCTTTCGGGTTGGTAAGGGCTGGGCTGGGCCGTTGACGTACTTCACACATCGAGATACCTTAAGCCGTCTTCGCGGGATTATGGGGCACAGTGTACTGCATGGCGTCTTTAGGACGGTATATATAATTGGTATCCCGAAGGCGGATTGGATGCCTCAATTCGATTTGACTCCTCTCATTTGCGCATCTACTGAGTCAATAGTCTTGATCTCGAGGTGGGAATTTGTGACTGTGACGATAGAATGGCCTACAATATGCTTTACTGTGTGGCGGACAGATAATGGTTTACGTGGACAGTATACTTTTTATGCTTGGGGTTCAAGTGTTGGGCATGAAGATGGCTGTGAGCTCGACCGAGGGTATATCCTGCTCTTGAGCTGCGAGATTCGCGAGCGTTCCAAGTTTTCGAAGATTGCGGGAAGTGTTGTATCTGAATGTGTGACTGAGCTTGAGTAGATAGTGGTATAGAGAGAGTTACCTTTTTGATGGTTGGAATGAATCGCTGCTAATTGTTTTTCTTTGGGGTAGTAAGTAATTACTTTGTATGTTTTTGTTTCTGTAGACGGCGGCGTTACATTGAGCAGATGAACAGTGGCTGTTTGCTCTTCAAATTCTTTCTTTTGTGTGATTGAGCGCAATGTATCTGCTGAGCGGAAACGTGTGCTTGGTCTGGTTTGATCTGCAAAAGGTGCGTAGTTAAGGGGGTACGTATTGAAATTAGTGTGATGTCTCGCACTCACGATGCAGATCATACCACATCCTACATACAAGGTGGCAAGTATGGCGTGGTGTGGTTACTCTCCTTGCCACGTCTCACAGAAAAAGAAAGATCATTCAAGCTCCTCACTCATAAGGTAGAACGATGGAGGTCATACCGATGGAGTACCCTCGCGCAAATCAACCCTCAATGCCATCCATTCGGAACAGAACAACACAAGCCGCAGAACCTCGGCGCTCCTTCTGCCCTCGGAGCACCAGCCATACTGCCCACGAGTTGTGCCGCAGTAGGTCGGTCTTCCTTGACCATGTCGAGCATCCAGACGATCCAGACAATCATGAAGTCGTCTGATGCTTGGCCCGCTGTTTTGAGGAGTTCAATGTACCCCGCGAGCGTCCCATGGTTCTCACGTATGTACTCCTCGCCCGTGCCGTGCTCTCGGAAATACGCGCGCATCGATTCGATAGTCCGGCCTTTCAGCGTCACCAAAATTTCCAGGAAGACGATGCCTAGACTCCAGATATCGGATGATGTGTTGCGCGGTTGGTATTCGGCCACTTCGGGTGCGCAGTAGGGTCTGGACATGCCGTTGACCATGCTCACCGTGGTGCTTTGCGTGAAATCGGAGAAGTCGAAGGAGAGGCCAAAGTCGGTGAGTAGGACGCTGCCTTGGTACACCAGTACGTTGCTGGGCTTGATGTCTTTGTGTCTGACATTTTGACCGTGTAAATACTTCAGCGCGTAAGCTAAACAACCGAAGAAAGTGCGTAATTCGTGGTGGTTAGAAGAACTGGCGTTGGCGAGATATGTGGAGAGGTCCATGTTGGCGATAGGTGTCATGATCAAGCCCATATATTGCGGATCTGTGTAGCTCCCAATCAGATCGACAACGTGGTGGTGTTTGAGGCGTTTCAAAACGGTGATTTCAGCCACCAGCTGCGTGACCATCTCAGCTTGTCGTTTGTTGGCGAATATCATGCTCCGTGGTACCCGTTTTCTTGCATACTCTTTGAAGGTAGTCAAGCTCAGCACTTTGTCTACTTCACCAAAACCGCCAGCGCCTAGTATGGTGAGTCTTTGGAAGGGCACCGTCTCATCGTCCTGGAAGTAGTGGTGACCCCCATGCTCTAATTCTAGTGAAGATGTCAAGACAAAGCCTTGAGTCTTGAGGAATGCGGTGCGCTGGCGTGGAGAAAGGCAAGGTGGTACGTTGCTTGCTGTAGCTGGGAAGTGAAAGTCGGAGAACCCTCGGCTAAGCACTTCATCTATAAGATGGAGGCATTCCATCTGCCTGAGCACAACATAGGTTCTTGGAACCTTGCTATAGGGCGGGTCTGCGTGCTTGAGCATGGACGAGATTTGAAGGATCTGCGCATCCGTCAATGGCCTGGTGGCGTCGTGTTCTTGCAACAAAATTGCGATTCGAGCGGCTGCGGCTCTAGTGATATCATCTACAGGTCTAGATGATGCATTGGAGACTGGTTTACGAGCTAAAGTCTGGGCTTGACGTGGCAGGCTGGATGCAGGCGGTGGCGATGGTGGCGACGGTAGCGACGGTGGCGATGGTGTTGGCGGATATGTTGGCGGATATGTTGTATATAAGCTTGTTCCGGAACCTGGACTTGTTGTCCCTCCATCTAGGTTTGGTCTCACTTCCCAAGAATCAGCTTCGAAAGGCTCAGATATCTCGTCGTCCGACAGCTGCATCCTTGGCGAAGGCCGCTGCGGAAAGTGTTCAAAACGGTCGTAAGTTCTAGGTTGTGAGGGCGGCTGGGAAGTCCAGTTGTGGTTCTCTGGGTGGTTTGCATTGGACTTGGTAGAGGTAGAGATGCCACTCATCGCAGCCGGTCTGCGGTCTGTCGTTTCGTCTACTGCCTCGGAATTGTGCTCAGATGACTCGGAATCCGATTCGTCCGATATCAGCTTTCTTCTTGGGCCATCCCACCTCGATGAACTTGGTATGCCAGGAACGGAAGTCTCTCGGCGCTTTCGCTGCTTCAATATTGACTCATTCCGAGGGTACCATCTAGGCAACGGTGGAGGGCGTCTCGCCGATATCTCTTCGATACGGTCTTGGGCAAGGACTACATGCTTGTTCAAGGCCTTAGCTGTATCGAAAGTCATCTTAATGCTCGAAGACCTCCTACCGAGTTCAAGCGCCATGCGAGAATGTGTCTCGGCCTCGTCGTATCTCCTCTGACGCAGCAGACATTCCGACAGGTCATTTAGTCTTTCAACTTCATCCACTCTGTCTTCCGATTTGTACTCGCCGGCTTTTACAAGAGCCTCTTCAGCCTCGCTCCATCTCTTTTGGCCTTTCAAGGTCGCACCGAGTACGACATAGGCATGATGACGTTCATACTTGTTCAGACGCCCCCTTTCATTCAAAGCATACCGCAATATTTCCTCTGCTTTGGTAAACGCAGAGCTTACGCGCAAGGCGTCTGCGAGTGAAACTATGTTACGGCTGTTGTCGTTGTCGTGGTTAATTTTGTACTCATCGAACCACTTGCCAGCCAGAACGTCTAGCGCTTCCACCTTGTGCTGCCTGGTGAGCGCCCAAACTAAAAGGTGCTCGACTTTGTATAGTATCTGCTGTACAGCTGCAAGTCGCGCAGTGGCACGGGCCGAGACAGCCCGATCCGAAGACTTGATGTCACCTGAAAAGTAGTCGCTTATCTCTTTTCTGCCGAAAGCCAGCTGCCGAAGTATTGACTCAGCCTCACCCCGTTTTTCTTGACGATACAGAGTCTCAGCGAGAAGAAGCCAGTCCTCCAAGGCTTCCGGATCTGTAAGAAGCCACTGACGGGTTCCCGCTATCAGTTTTACCTTTCCGTCTGCATCCTTAGACGGCCTTATCAATCGGCCATAATAATGTTCCGCATCTTCATACCGCCCCGCGTTATAATGTCGATGAGCGCGAGACCTATCATCCTCTGCCTTCGATTTATCTTGATGCCTAGGTACTTTGTTTAAGGCTTTCTTCGGCTGATTCGTGGAACCTCTCGAAGGTAGGAATTTCCTCATGGCGACATCGGAGCTCTTCTTCCGTTCAGCTCCGACAGAGTATGTATGTGAGGATGACCGCGAGGCAGCAGCGCTAGGGAACTCGGCTCGAAGAACGTCGTCGGTGTTCTGTAGCCTGTGTCGGAGGTGTCACTATCGTGATCGTGGCGTGGGCGGGGCCGGGACGGGGAAGACGACCGAGGGAAGCCCTAGTGGCGGGAACAGGTACTAGAGGGAGGTAGGTGCAATGCCGATCGCAAGATCCACAAGCAGAGAGTATGGTGTCTGGTAGTGCACTGGAGGAAGATCCGAAAGAGTGCCGTGGAAAGCCAACAGACGGCAAAAGAGTGAGGTAGGCTGTACCCGCTCAGCCCAGCCCAGCCCAGCACAGCTCAGCCCAGCTTGATGCAGACCCCGCCATTGGACCATACGCATATCGTATAGCGAGGACGAGGCTGAACATTGACCCAATCAACGGACGTGATGACGACAAGGCTGGGCTTGCGGGCACGACGGCGTGGAGCGGAATTTGGCTTCGAGCTCCACGAGCATAGGCTTTCTAATTATCACTCGGTGTGCGAGTGAACTCAAATGGCAGAAACTTCAACAGAAGAGAGTTGCAGAAATGATGAAAGAGAGAAGATGCAACCCCAGTCGAGGTCACTTACCACTTCGCTTGCCCAACCAACCACATGCCGTTCCTCAAAAGCAGCGACAGTCGCTCCTTCCCATCTTCAACCACCACAAGTCATACACGAGTTCATTGCGAAGCAACTGGATTCTCTATCTCTACACATCGCAAATTTGGTATTCACCCACGCCCTCTAAACGCCATGAGACCCGCATCCCAATACAGTCTCGGCCACAGAAAACGCCAACGCAATGCAAAAGCCCAAAAACGAAGATCCCCGATTTTGTTCATTAGGCAAAGGGCGAGAAGACATCGCCCTTCTCAAGCCCCAAAAAAATAAATGAGGAAACAGCACACGCATGATTGAGATGATAGAAGCCGACTGTAGCGCTCAGTCTCTCACGCTGAGTCCGGAACGCGTGGTGAACATGCGGGTAGCGATGTTCATGGCCATAAGCTCCTGGAAGAGCAGCTTGGCGGCATATGGGATCTGGATCTGCGAGATGCGCGTCTTGTTGTGGCAAGGACGGCATTCGTACTGGCCCTTCTTGATTTGCCTGCGAATGATATTAGCATACTGCTCATGAGAGAAAGTAATAGTAGAACGTACGCAATCGGGCTCATCAAGCCGCAGATGTCGCACACATGCACCGTATACGCATCTGAGACCTCAAACAACCGCTCCTTCAAGAAAGAAGCGGCACCATGCGCAATCATACAATCGCGCTCCATCTCTCCGAAGCGTAAACCACCGTCACGTGCACGACCTTCCACAGGTTGCCTAGTAAGAATCTGCAGCGGGCCACGCGCACGCGCATGGATCTTGTCGTCGACCATATGCCTCAAACGCTGGTAGTAGGTCGGCCCCAAGAAGACTTGCGCCCGCATCTTCTTTCCAGTATGTCCGTTGTACATAATCTCAAGTCCACGCTTCTGGAAGTTTGCTGCTTCGAGAAGATTGGATACTTGGTCGACCGTGATGTCCATGAAGGGTGTGGCATCACCCTCGGAAGCGTTGATGGCACCGACCTTGGAGAGCAGGCACTCGACCAAATGGGCAATGGTCATACGAGAGGGAATAGCGTGAGGGTTGATGATGATGTCGGGAGTGAGACCGTCACGAGTGAAAGGCATATCTTCTTGACGATACGTGATACCAATCGTACCCTTCTGACCATGACGAGAGGCAAACTTGTCGCCAATCTGTGGCACCTTGGTGGTTCGGGTACGCACTTTGACGAAGCGCAGACCTTCTGTGTTGGTCGTGAAGAGAACCTGGTCGACAATACCGTTCTCGGTACTCCTGAGCGGAGTCGAAACATCGCGCTTGGTGTGCAGTGTCGTCTTTTGGCCCAGCTCCTTCGCATCGCTTGGGATTGGTGCCGTTTTTCCGATGATGATGTCGTCACCAGACACGCGAACACCAGGAGCAACAACACCATCGTCATCGAGCTTGTCATAAGTACCCGCCTTCAACCTCATAGTGTCGGCGCGGGTTGGCTTCTCAAACTGCTCAAGCACGTTGACTCCAATGCGCTTCTCCTGCTCCGTATACGCACGGTAGAACAGACTCCTGAACAGACCACGATCGATACTGCTCTGATTCATGATGACGGAATCTTCCTGGTTGTATCCAGAATAACAAGCGATGGCGACGATGGCGTTTTGTCCAGCAGGCAGCTCACGGAACCGGAGGTATTCCATGGACCGCGTCGTAGCCAGGGGTTTTTGAGGGTAGTAGAGAACGTTCATCATCGTCTCCATGCGGAGCGCATAGTTGGTCAAGGCGACACCCATAGCTTGTTTACCCATAGCGGACTGGTATGTATTACGAGGGGACTGGTTGTGATCCGGGAATGGAATGATGCTGGCACAAATACCAAGAATCATAGCCGGGTGAATTTCGCAATGCGTGTACGCGTTGATCTTCTTGTTCGGTGGCGGCTTGATTGGAGCGAGACGCTTGTCCTTGGGTCTGTCTTCGGCAGCCATCGGAGGATTTCCTGCTTTCATCTCTCGCCATTCATCGAGGTCCTCAGGAGACATGACAATCATGGCAGACTCTTCTTCCTCGGCGTCCAGGTACTCGACGCATCCGTCGTGGAGAAGCCCTCGCCAGCCATATTTCATTTCCATTGTGTCCTCGTCGTTGAAGCCTGCGGTGTTTACCTGGCTATCAGAGAGGAGTCTGTTGAGATGATCACGGGTAAACAACAGCTGTCCCGCATTCGACTTGCGGACATCATGCTCAACCACGAAAAGTGGCCGCATGACACGTCCAGCGTCTGTGAAGATCTTGAACTCGCGGTCGCGAATGTCCCGAACCAAACTCATCTCGTATGAGAGCGTGCCGTCTCGTCGAAGCTCTTGCACCTTCGAAACGAGCTGCGCAGGGTTGCGGTGCGTTCCTACCCAGACACCGTTCACGAACACCTTGGTGGCTTGCGCATTGTTCGTAGGGTCAAACTCCTCCAAGAGCTCCATGTTACGTCCGGTCATGTAGTCAGTAATGGGCGCGCTCTCGCTGCCAACACTGACGTAGCACATCAGAGACAAGTTCTTCACCAGACCACAGGCCTGTCCTTCGGGCGTTTCTGCAGGGCACACGAGACCCCAATGACTGTTGTGAAGCTGTCGCGGCTTTGCCAACTTGCCGTCACGACCGACGGGTGTATTTGTTCGTCTAAGATGGGACAGCGTGGAAGCGTAGGTGTAGCGATTCAGCACCTGAGAGACACCAGCCTTGGCGGATGCGGCTTTCTTCTGGTCACCCCAGTTGCCGGTGGCTAGCGAGTACTTCAGGCCGTTCGTGATGATGCCAGCCTTGATGGCCATCTGCACGTTGAAGTCTTGGTTGTTCTCCACACACCTCTGGAGGTACTTGTACACATCCTTGGTGAGCTTGAGGAACAGAATGCGGAACAAATTGGCAATCAGCGGGCCTGCAAGATCCAGGCGCTTCTTTCCAAAGTGATCGCGGTCGTCCTCATCTCGCCGTCCCAAGACGCACTGCAGCAGACGGTGGATCATGTAGCCGAAGAAAAAGGCTTTACGCGTGTCCTGGCCCTCTTTTTGTGAAATATGCGGGAGGAATTCGCGCTGCATCACGTCCTTGGCGAACTTGAGACGCTTGTCCTTTGTTGCACCCTGGCTGGTGCCTCGCTTGCCGATGAAGTCCAGTGCGCTCTCGCGGTCCTGGATGACCGAAGCCTCCTCAATGCTCGGTTTCAACAGCTCCATCAGGGGCGTATCCTGGTGGTCATAGCAGATATGGGTAAGTATGTCCTCGTCCGACACGATGCCTAATGCGCGGAACACTATTCCAATGGGGACGTCGGACTTGATATAGGGTAGCGTGGCGTATGCGAAGGGACCGGGCGTTCGGGGCTGCATCAGCGAGTTCTCTGTCCACTTGATAGTGAACGACGAAATAAGGCGCGTGCCCTTTTCGACAGCACTGCGAATCTCGGCGACCCACGGCACGGGGCCCTGCTTTTTGCGGAAGACTTGCACGATGTTAGCGGCACTGCGCTCCTGCGCGATCAGGACCTTCTCGCTGCCGTTGATAACGAAGTAGCCACCCTGGTCGTACGGGCACTCATTCAAGCCGAAAAGCGCCTCGTCCGTCTGATTGCGCAAATGACACAGCTCCGAGCGCAGCATAACGGGCAGCTTGCCGATGAAGACACGCGCCGTCGCACCGTCTGGCTCATCCTCACGCTCCCATTTGATCGAAGTGGTGCCAAATGTCTCCGTCTCATCGTCCCCCTCGGTTGTGACCGCCGTCGTCTCCCGCGCCACCATGATCTTGTTGTCAATGTCCGCCATCATAGCGCTCGAGTAGGTGAGGTTGCGCAGACGCGCCTCGTGCGGATACAACTGGTTTGTCGAGCCATCGCCTTCGACGTGTGTGGGCCGCGCCAGGAACACGCGTCCGAAGTTGATAATATAGCGCCGCTTGATGATAGGGTTGTCGTCCTCGTCCGGGTTGTAGGGCGTGTTCTGCTCGAGGATGACCTGACCGTTCTCCGAAACTATGTCTTGTATTGTGTTGCGCGTGAATTCGTCGTACGAGTCTAGCTGTTGCGACACCAGACCTTTTGTGTCAAAGAAGGATGTGATAACATTCCAGCAGTCCTCGGAGGTGATGCCGTCGTCCTCCTCGTAGTACTCCTCCTCGTCTTCCATATCAACTTCGTAGTCGGCCATGGTGATGAGGGCGTACTAGGAGATGCCGAGGGTCGGTGATGCGGGGGGAGGGGTGGGAGAGCGGGTGAGGTTGGAGGAGGCGGCGGCGGTCGTTGTCTGTCGCGCTCAAAGAATCCTAGATGCCAAGGCTACCTAAGGTCTTGCTTACTATTCTAGCTAGCGCCACCTCTGCACCCCAGATTCCCACCCTTCAGAGGCGTCAACCCCAAAGAGCAGAACCAACGACGAGCACTTACAGACATCGCTTGTAAACTCGTGCTGTTACGGAACGCTCTAGTCGCTCTAGTTTGACGTGTCCGACGACCAGCTCCACCACACGGCATGGCCGCTTTTGGTCTGTCTCTCGATGGGCCCCTCACCCCGTATATGTACGCGTAGAGCAATTGTGCTCTGTACAAATTCAAGTACTTTGCAGTTCTATCGCCTTCATCTTGGCTGTGCGTCCTCTTGTTTTAAGTTGCTGCGCCCACCCGCCAGACTGCATGCGCTCACGAGCAAGCCCGAGAACGGGCTGCGGCGCCCTCTTCGTTTCCCCCTTGCGCATTCGACTCCACATAGCGTGACGATTGGACCCGAGTTGACCGAAAAGTGTAGACTGGGGCGAGTCGAGATAGTTGAACACTCCAAAGTTATGCGCACTCGTTTCTTATCTCAATTGTTTTCCGATCGCGTCCCCTACCCAAGGCAACCTACGCCCCATCCCACCAACCAATCCCCAACAACCTCCGGACCTCACCACATACCACTTGTCACGTACTGACCAAATCCCTCGTTTGAGCCCGCCTAGCCCTCTGCCCACCCCCGTCCACGCCATCCCTCTCCCGCCCATCGGGTCATTACGTCGGCGATCCATTTCCGCCCCAACACGCTTACCCGAGCCTACCGACCCTTCAAACCAGCAACCTGAAACACCACCTCGAAGGCTTTAGGGAAGGTTTGGGGGTCCAGCCCTGTGAGATGGGTTGTTTAGCGTTGGGGAGGGGTGGGCAAGGCGCTGGTTTTGTGGGTACGTTGCCAGAGTCCGACGGCGCGAATGTCGGTCACGTCGGTCAACACCTTCGGGATTGGCTGCGAGGCCTTGGGAGAGGTAGAGGTACATATATCGCAGTGAAGGCGCGTTGAGAAAAGCATCACAACAACAGCTCAGCTCAACAGTTTACCAACACTCCTTCGAACAGACAAACATTCTTTCGATACCAAAACAACACACTCACTCTCTACCAACTCCACTCCAATCCTTCCACCAAACTACCAACCACTCTTTTATCCAACCAACCAAACACCACCACATCTTCAAAATGCAGTTCACCAGCATCTTCACCGCCGCTCTTGTCGCCGCCACCGCCGTCCTCGGCCACCCCATCCCCGACTCCAACCCCATCCACCTCCGCTCCCTTCACGCTCGCTCTGGCCACGGCGCCGATATCTACGGCCCTCTTGCCGGCCATGCTATCGTGATGGCTAGGAGCTACATCTCCAGGAGGGGTTACTAGAGGGCCAACTCCGGTCCCTCGCCTATTCCCTGCCATCCAATACACCTCCAACACACCATCATTCCCGCCCTGTATATACCCCACCTCAGCCCAGCTTATTCCAGCCTACATGGCCCCACTCTCTTTTTAACACCACCGCCACCTACGACCCCTGTACATAGTACCCTCTCGCCTTCACGCTTGCCTCCGACTCGTCAGCGACCCTGCACATACACCATTCCCTTTCCTTCCTTTCCTTTCTTACAGCATGGCTTTGGCGTTTCATCGAATTGGTTTCCCACACACACTCTCTTTACGAAGATCGAGCTTTTCACTTCTATTATTGGCTTTTGCGCCCTTTTGTAAATACCATTCTACGCTTCGGTTCGCCGAGCAACTTTTGTTTTTGGAGGACTGGAGATCTTCACTTGTATATACCACTTTAGCATCAGGGAGGTTGATGCGCTTTGAGTAGCTTGAATTACTGTTTACAATTTTTGAGTTTGGTGCGATTTGATTGTGAGATCGTGAAATCGTTTCTTTTGCGGCGATGATGAACTCGGGTGGCGGACTCGAGTTCGAAAGAAACACTTGGACCGCAAGACGGTGCGAGTAAAAGGCATGACGTGTTGTGATATTTTCCGCTATGGACCTTCCTCGACCAGAGACCCTTTCCCATGGTATAATCGCTATAATGAACGCTTCAGTCAATATATTCCTTCCCGAAAGTGTGCAGCCTGATTCCCGTTCGTGCCAAAACGCCCCGTATGACCCGCAGCTGGGTGACGCCTAGTAGCAACAGTCTGATACACCTCCGTAGACGCCAGTAAAACAAACTAGGTCCCCCAAGAGATGTGGTATAGAGCAAATTTGTGTCAACAAAGGAGGCGATGTAGATGATCGCGTCCGAGCCGTAACAAAAGAAAAGTGTATCGCAAGAACAACGATGAATCGACTCATAGCTCAGTCCAGTGCGTAGTCTCCACGCGGTCCAACTCAAAGTATCGTTGTTTTTTCTCAGCCTTCCTTTTCTCAGTCCGTCTGCGTAGTAGAGACTTCATCCGAGTGGTAAGCCTCTCTCGCGTGGTCGTCGGTGTTTTAGGCTCTTCCTCGACCTTCTTTTCCTCCTCGTCTTCTTCTTTTCCTTCTTTCACTGGTGTGCAGCTTTCTTCTCGTATTTCTGGTATAACAGGGGTCGTCGGCCACGATGACAAGGCCGCGCCGAGAGAGACTTCCTTGGTCAGCGACGGCTGGACTTTATGTCTGGTCATTCGCTTTGGTGGCTTTTGGATAGGTGCCATCATCTGCCATCCTGGCTCGCCGGGACTTGAAGCCACGGACGAAACAGGCGACAGCAACACTAGAGTAGAGTTGTCCCATGTCGAGTCCAGACGAGGTGAGTAGGCCGGGGTGGAAGGCTCCGAGTCGATGAAGGTACCGAACGACTGTGCCGACATGGGTGGAGACAACATTGGGGGGGACATGGGAGTTCGCGGGGTTCGCGGCTCGCTTGGGCGGGGTGATGATGGTAGGCCCATGCCTGGAAAGGGCGGAGAGCGGTTGCTCCTCGTGGAAAGTGCTCCGGGAGATTTGGGCACGCCGTAGGTCGAGGGCGGCGGAAACAGCGAGTTCCCACTGTGGACTGAAGAGGATGAGAAAGAACGTGTGTGGGACGGAGCCGGCTGGGCTGAAGAGGTCGAGAGAGAACGTGAGTGCGACGGAGGCGGATCCATGATGATATTCATGGCGTTGGGAAATGATGGGGTGGTAGGCGAGCGAAACAGACGGGGAACGGTCGAGAACGAATGAGCCGGTCTGCAGCGTCTAGCGAACCTGGTAGAGAGGAGAGGGTGTCGGGTAGGCGCCTACCCAACGGGCGAAACAAATAGCAAAGCGGCAGCCCCAAGTACACAAGCTGAGGTGAGAGGCGCTCAAATCAGACCAGGCTGAAGGTTGTGCAACCATGACAGCCTGCAGGCAACGGCCGTTATATGAGCTCGCACACACATGCTAGACTGTGGTGGACCGCATTGTGGGGAATGCCAGCGGTCAGCGATAACTGACGCACGCTTACGGCCAGGGCGCGGCGTAGCCTGCCAAAACGGCATGATCAACCTCATGGCCGTGATTCCAGTCTGTCGGTCGAGAAACGGTACGGTCACAAAGGCTTGATGAGGGCTGTGAGCGCAGTGCAATGTAGAGCTACGGCGCAGTATATGCGCGCTAACCGCATCGAGGGGGGAGGCGCTTAGCTGGTGGGGCGTGATTGGTCGCGTATAGTACTGCCGACCGATCATATCGCCGGGGGACTCGGCGGCTGGAGCAGCGGAAACGCGGCTGTTTTCTAAACAAAGGTTGTCCGCCAGACCAGATGTGTTGCCTTGATCCGCCCAATACGCTTGCCCGAAAGGAGGAGATGGAGGCCCGACATGTCGCTGTCCCATTGGCAGAGTCGCTTGAACGAGTGGAACCTATCAGCGCAGGCAAGGCGCTTTTCGAGGGGTGCGAACACCCCCGGCCCTCTAGCTCGCGGCGATCACTGCCTAACGGTGGCTCTGACACATCTGGGAGGACGGTCTGGTCACCAATGAGGGCCTCACCATCAGTTCCCTTGCTGTGGAGGCTGACCGGTAACTCAAAGTCGGGTCCACCCGTTCTCGTTGATGGTGGACTTTGAGTGGTTCCAGGCCTCACGTAGCCTCGAGCTCATCACCGTTCGCAGCTGATATCGATCAAAGAGTGCTCTGGAGGTCAGCTGTTAAAACCGTCATGCTTGCAACTGCCCAGATGAGCTGATGGGTGGTCAGGCAACGGCCTCTTCCGCGCTGCCGTGTGACGCCCAGTTAAGCGCCAGAGCGCTGCTTGATGATGCACAGACTGTCAAGGCAGCCTTGCCATGACCAAAAAAAAAAAGTGCAAGTCATCAAATGCTGGTGGTTGCATCGGAATACGATATGCTGTTATAAGCTGCCGTCATGCTCGTCGATGGCGGCATCGAGCAAGCCACCCGTCGAATGAGGCGCGGGCGGCTGAAGTCGCGCCGCGCGGAGGAATGCAACGAAGAGGCACAGCAACAGCAACGCCCGAAAAATCATGGCCAGCCCTCATGTGTCAGCTTCGTACTGCGGCGATGCGTGATTATGGCCCAAGGACTTGTGGTCAGTACGAGGGACCCGGTCAGTTGGAGCTAGCCCGAAACGGGGAAAGTGTGGATGACGATGCCTCGTCCAGTGGTCCAAAGCACCTGAAGGTGTGCAGCCCTAGAGGGTAGCTCTAGCTTTTGAAATGAGGCTATTGCGGTGTTTTTTATATCTACAGTTGTCTCGTATGGTTCTTGCCCCAATTACACAATCCATGAACCACCTTTCCGTCTCCCAATGTTGACCATCGCCTGGACAACGACGTGCTCTTGAAGATGCAGAACCCCTTTTTCAATGCTACCGTAGAGCGCAGGCTCACTCAAGCATTCCATTGCGCGACGGGTCATAGGAATGCCCCGGAAAATTCCTCCCTTTGCGGCTGCCACAACAAATGCTAATGCCCACGAGAGGGAAGAAGTACTTCTCCAGCCTTTTCTATGCCCATGCAGTCAACAGGATCCGTTGCGTGCTCTATGTGTACAGACTACGTCCTTTAACGCTGTCAAGGTAGACAGCTATTTAACCATCCTGACAGCAACACTCGGTTGCTGTTCTTCTTGCCCAGCACTCTTCATTCCAACCACCCTTGAAGAAGCGTGTCGCGAGTTCCTCTGACCAACAGCCCGATCAAGGCATCATGCGCTATCCTACATTCCCCATGGAAATGATCTCGCACAGGGCAAAACAAGATCGCCACGGTCTCAGTTGAAGATAAATTGAATTCCTCCAGACTTTCACTTGCTCAGTTCTCCAGTGCTCTCTCACTTCACTCTTTATCGACACTCATTCATTCCAGTATGAGGTTCGGTCTTCTCACCGTCGCCTCGGCTGGCCTAACCGCCAGCCATGTCATTCATAGACGCGCTCCTGCGGATCTTGCCGCTCAGGCCAAGAAGTGGCACCCGATCACGACCAACCCATCCTTTTTCAACCTCAAGGTCGACTGTGGAGGTAGAGATAATGACATTCCCCCTACCATCCCTGTCATCCCTGGAGAATCCCTATGTCCGTTGGAAGAATACGGCATCAGGCTGGAAGATGGCGACGTGGTTGCGACCCCGTACGAGAGGTGGTATGACCCTAAAGTGGCGACGTTCTTCGTTGATGATGATACCGCGTTGTACACCGTAAGTAATGACCACCTGGAACGGATTGTTGTATACTAATCTCTGTTCCAGGTCAGCAAAGACCCGCTTCAGTTGTACATCAACGCCGAGTCTGGCCAGTTCGAATACGCCAGGGTCGGCTGGCTTCCATCCAAGGCAATTGGACTGCACTTCTTCCACACAGGAAAGAGCCCACTCGGCAACACACTCCAAGCCTCCTCTTACCTCACCTGGCCCACTGTTCAGGGACTCGCAAAAGATAACGGATCGTGGGCTTTTTGCCCCGAAGGCGTAGTGGGTCACCGCACCGGACAGTACCAGGTGTTTGTCAACGACGAAAATTTCCCATCGGCAGGTATCGACAAGGCGGATTGCCTTTTGGCCGACCTCGTTGCGGCCGGTGCCGACCCCTGGAGACCAAGGAGACAGCACCAGTACCGCCACTACCACGAGTACCCCGAAAAGGAGTACGATTGGGAGTACGAATATGAAGACAAGGATGATGACAAGAGTGACTATAAGTATGATGACAAGGGTGACGATAAGGATGACGGCGAATACGAGGCTAAACCGGACGACAAGGCTGAGTACAAGTCCGAGGAGAAGCCTGACGACCCAAAGGAGGAATACAAACCCGAGGAGAAGCCTGACGACAAAAAGGACGAGTACAAGCCTGAAGAGAAGCATGACGACAAAAAGGACGGCCAATACAAGGTCAAACGTTCCCACAAGCGGGATTACAAGTATGATCCCTATGAGTACGACGACGAAGATGATTACGACTACAAGGATGACTACGACTACAAGGTCAAATACACCAAACGCGGTGACTACGATTACAAGGATACCTACAAGTACCACGACGAGGATGACTACAAGTATCCTGACTGGCATGACAAATGGAATTACCCATGGGCCTGGAAGCACGATTCTGATTGGGACAAGTACGATTCTGATTGGGACAACAAGTACGATGACTACAAGGAATACTACAAGTACCATAACAAGGAAGACCACCAGTATACTGATAGGCCTGCCGAGAAATGGGGTTACCCATGGGACAAAAAGTACGATTACAAGGATGACTATAAGTACGATCACAATGATGACTACAAGTCCCACGAGAACGATGACTACGAGTCCCATGAGACGCCGGAATACAAGTACAAGATCAAATACGTCAAACGGGACGACTACAAGTACGATGAGGGAGATGATTACAACTACGATGACAAGCATGGCGGTCACTGGGAAGACGACGAGTCCGATTGGGACAACTCGTACGGTTATGATGACCACTCGTACGCTTACGATGACGACTCGTACGAATACGACGACGGTTTCAATGCGCGGTACAGACCAGACTACTCATCTTCATCTGGTTCTTCTTTTGATTCCGGTTCATCCTCCGGTCCCATCTCCGGTACTTCCCCCGATTTCTTCTCCGGTTCTTACAGGAAGACATGAACGCTTCTGCTCAGATAGACTTCGACGGCATATGAAGGAGTCTCTTGTTTACACATTGATGCTATTATTCCCTACACTCCTTAATCACTATCCTGTATCGCGTCCTCTCCTAGCTATGCTTTTGTATCTTAGGGTCAAATTGATTATTTCGTCCATTCTTGGTGCTCCTCGGCTCCGTTTGCCAGTTCGCTCCGAACTTGTGCATAGACTAGATGAATCCTTTGTGTGCGAACTCGAACTCTACCAGCAGAGACAGTCTTTCGACTAGCTTCTGCGATGACATGATGCTGGCGAGTGTGGGATGCGCGCGTGTGGGATATCGAGTCTTCACCGCGGACTCGCGCCTTCCCTGGTAGTTAACCTTCACCACGCGTATCGCGAAATCTACGCGCTCCCCACGCAGTCTCACCCTCATTCACCATGGCTCGAGTCTCTTTGCAAACTCAAAATTTCCCTCCACCTCACATTCTTTTGCCTCAACATCTCTACACTGCACCTCCCACCTCTGATGGCGAACCCGAGAACCCCAGCTTCGCGCGCCCAACGCCTGCGTCCAATGTCAATATATATCAGCTACACACCGGAGGAGGTCGCTCGGCTGGCCAAGGAAGCCCGCGACCGTACCATCGCCGACGTGAACTTGGAGCTCTTCAGCTGCTGGATCCGCCAGAAATGGGACAACTACGAAGAGGCTAAGAAGCATATTCGTGAACTTGGATTGGATTTGGTGACATCCTCACACTACTATCAAGACACAGACTACTAACCGCCTTCTATAGACGTACGCAACAAGCCGCATTGAGAACGAAGTTGTCCGGACATTGGTCGACGACGCACATCACTTCAGATCCGGATATCAATATCCCTCTGATGAAGGCGAAGCAGACGAGAGCGACGGCGAGGGCAAGAAGCGCTCCAAAACGATGGGGCTCGCCGAGTTTCTGAAGACCGACCCTGACGCACTTTCCAACAAATCGTCAGGTCCCTTCAAATCGTCAAATGTGCTCAAATCCTCGGGAGCCCTCGCGCTGGACCCGAAATTGAAGAGCCGCCTCATCCCTCGTCAGTCATCTTCGCCATTACGACCTCGCTCACCATGGACTACTGGGAAGCCGCCGTCTCTCGTCTCCAGAAGCGCGGGAAAAGCGCCTTCAACGACAAGGTCCGCCTCCATCCTCACTCGTTCCACGTTGTCCTCGAACCGTGAGTACCCCCCAGACACGCCAGACCGACCTGCTCCATTGAGAATCAGATCTCGAGGCGCGGACTCGGCACCTGCTAAGACCGCACTGCGCTCATTCTCTACACCTTTGCGGCCTGAGACGCCCCCGCGGGTTGCAGACTCACCAACTACGTTCGTCACGGCTCCGGCGCGATTCGCCCGCAACGCATTTGCAGGGGATGCCCGCCCAACGTCATCAGTCTACAGCAATGACGAGGAACTTGACCATGTTGGACTCTCGAACGAACTGTCTGGGATGCATCGCTCTTCGAACGACACACTTCCGCAGCAGGACTTCGATAGGACCCAGCCGCACTATGAGCTGGAGCCGCATGAGCTGGCCGAGTCTGCAAGCAACTCCCCGATGGCTGAGAATGATTATCCAAGTTCTGACTTTGGTGGACCAGCTGGGTCAAACACTGGCTCAGTCTTCGATGATAATGGCCGCAAGACCTCGAATGCATATCCCGATTCCGACTTTGGCGGACCAGCTGAGCCGAATTCTAGCTCAGTCTTCAGGACTAGGATCCCCGAAACCCCGGAGGAGCTCATGGAAAGCCTCGAGAATGATTTGATGAACATGCTCGGGGCAAGTGACAAACAATCCAACGAGCGGGCCAGCTCACCGGTCGCTAGTTCAGACATCCAGCAGCGACCCAGCTACACCCTCGCTAAGTCAAGCCCAAAATCTCGTCTTCGAACGTTCGCGTCGAATCCAAGGGCCACGCCTGCTGAGCGCCGCGCCGCCGCTGCAGCCCGTCGCGCAGCTCGCCTGCCCAACTTCGCTGCAATGGCTAGTTTCCACCGCCCTGTGCCGCTCCGTAGCTATGAGAGTGAGGCCTTTCTCTTCCCGACTGCTCGTGCACAAGGATATCTGGCCCACACCCGAGCGACGTCTCTGGACACGAGTCCCTCCCGCGGCAGTCGCCCCCTGGACATTGCCGGCCTGCACGAGTATAGTCGTCGCGTGGGACCGAGTAACCTGCGCAACCACACGTCGCCGAGCAGGCATTCCAGGGCCTCCTCTCGTGCATCTTCGAGGCCCGAGTCAACCGGTGAAGTTGATCTTTCCCAGTTCCCCGATGTCCCGAGTTCGACTGCGCCGCTTGACCCGGAGTCGCTCGGAACGGCGTACAAGTCCGTCACTGAGGCGTATATGAAGCAGTCTCTATCCAGGTACGTATTCCCACACACTAGATTGTATGCGATATATACACTGATCTCGTGTGTTAACGTTGTAGGACTCACGCCCGAGGTGCTCTGCTACCGACCATCACGATGAGGTCGCTCCCATCTTTCGAGAGGGCCTGGCGCAACGTGAACGAGCAGCTTCTCGTCGCCATCTATGGACGCAACGACGTCGAGTTGACCGACGCCGACGTCACCTTTGTCGACCGCATCGCCAAGGAGTTGAGCGATGGCGTCGGTCAGATTGGTGGATATGAGTGGGTTGGAGCTCTGTTCCAGAATACGCAAAGGTAAGATGATTATGTGTGCTTTGTTCCCCCTGCCCTGCCATTGTTCCGATTGAAAAGCGAGGGAGAAATGGGGTTTGATATGGACGGGAGCGGGGTGAGTTGAGATGGGATGATATTTGGAGACGGATTGAGATGGGATGAAATTTGGAGACGGATTGAGATGGGTTGAAATCTGGAGACGGGGTGAGATAAATTGATATTTGGAAGAGGGTTTCGGACGCGGTGCTGGGGCTTTGGGAGGATGACTTCTTCGATAAGGAAGTGGGCTTGAGATTTTTGACTAGCACGTCTGTCAACGATCCACAAAGCACATGAAAGCCCAGCGTAATTTGAGATATCACGAGATGTGAGTTTGATGCACTACATGCTGAGAGCCTACTGTATAAACTTTACCGACAACGATGCTGCAAATCGTCTCTTAAGTTGCAGGTCTCAGCTGCAGGTCCAAGCTGCGGGTCCCAGCTGCGTTTATCTCGTAAGACAGTCCACGTTCGAGTACGAAACATTGGGTATTGAGGCCCTCCGGGATCGGCTTTGCAGAGTTGACAGACCTCAACCTCCGAGGCCAGGCCGCAACGGGAGGTCCTGATAGCATGGTTTACCGTCAGCGCAGGGGGTGCTGAGACACTTGTGGATAAGCTGTACAGATAGATATCACATAGCGCAGATTGAGTCAAGGGTTGGATTTTCCAAAGTGCTCCAGCCGTGCAAGTAAGCGTCAACAATAGCCGTCCAATTTCTTGCATGAGCCTCAGCGACCCTGCGTGGGCCAAAGGAAAATATTTGTGATGGAATGGTGTTGTGGAATGGCATGGCGTAAGCCTTGGGTTGGCACGGCACGCTAGTCCGAAAGGGATCGACGATTGCACCGAACCTCCTCCCGATCTAGAATGTCGGGACGGGAGCGCGGAAGTCTGGATGAGCCTGCGGGCTGCACTCGATGCAGGGCCACCCGCGCCCCTATACGCCATGACGGGAGCGTCGGGTGTCATCGGCGTGCGAGACCATGATCGACTGCGTCGCGGAGGCGCGGGCACGGCGGAAGGGGTTGGGGTTGGCGAGCACGACTGGGCTTGTGGTGTATGAGCATCACGGCGGTCGGTCGCGCCCCGAAGATGGCGCAGCCGGGCACGGCGGATGCTCCACCGTGCTGGCTTCACAGCCGGTGGCCGCAAACAGAGAGGCTGCCCAGGGACCATGACGACGGACGGCTGTCGAGGCGGAGGGGGGACGGACGGGTGTGCGCGCCAGCAAATTCAAAGCGGTCCTGGAATGGACGGACCCAGCGATGTGCCAAAACACAAACTGATTAGCCACCAAGCGTGCACGGGTCAGACACCCCGCAGCGGCCCGCATACCCGCAGCAGCGGCGGCAGCGAGGGCAGCGAGAGCAGCGAGAGCAGCGAGAGCAGCGAGAGCAGCGAGAGCAGCGAGAGACAGGCACATGGCGGCGATGCAAGCAGCGCTGCCAGGAGCGCAGTGCAGCGGGCAGAGGAGAGGCGCCCGAAGCGGCTAGCGCAACCCGCGGCATCTCTTCACCTCAATCTTCCCAGGCTGTCGACTCCGGACACAGGAGACGAGACCCGCTAAGCGATCATTCGACGCCGTGCACCTTGCGCAAGAACCTGCCGCATCATGATGCCCGCCCACGGCTCCAGCACCGCGCTCGCCCGTCCACACCAGGGCCTCCACGCCCTTGCGCTCCGCTTTTGCTCACGCTGCAGAGCCCGTCGCGACGAGCCCATGTCCGCGAGAGCGACCCTGAGCGACCAAACTTCTGTGACCTAGCCACGCCCTGGGGCAAGCGCCAATACACGCTTCTCAGCCAGCTGACAATAAAACCCCAACGTCGCCGCAACCATTACGGTTTCGCCTCCCTCTGCACCACACCCACCCACCCCGTCACCACCATCACCACCGTCACCACCGCCCACCCTCCACGCCGCGCCTCCAACGCCCTCGTCGACACCGCCGCTGCTCCGCCAAAATGTCGACCACCAAGGCGACCGCCACCAAGTCCAAGGTCGTCGTGCTCGCCCTGTCCCCCGACGCGCTGGCCAAATTCCCACACGACCCGTCGTCGAAGTCGTCAGAGACTTCCAAGCCCGCCTCGTCGTCGTCGTCGCCCGGCACGCCCGCCCAGATCGTCGAGCCGACGCCCGCCGATACTCCCAACGACGCCGCCGCCCCTGCGAGCGACACAAACAATGGCCTGCTCGCGCCGCCAGCTGCTGCTGGAAGCAAGCGGAAGGGCGTCCCTGGGCCCAAGCCGGGAGCGAAGAGAGGTGCCGCAGCAGTAGAGGGCGGACCCAAGCCGCGAGGCAAGCCGGGACCCAAGAAGAAGCAGCGAATGTACGTACTTCCTACCACTCTGCCACTACCGTCAATCGTCGACCACCTCGAGCATTGATCCCATCGATGCTCACTTCGCATTCACCCCTGCTCTCACATCACGACACCGCGCGTGCCACTTCTCTGAACCATCGCTAACATCTCCCAGCGGCGACATGATCAACGACCCGAACCACAAGGGCCCCTTCGCAGCCGCCGCCGGCGCACCAAAGCTGGGCCCCAAGGCCAACATGGGCGCCATCAACGCCGGCCTGCGTGCCCTCGACCGGACCGGCAAGCCCTGCCGCAAGTGGGAGAAGAAGGGCTTCCAGATCCGCAGCTTCACCGGTGTCGCTTGGGACGTCCCTAGCTGGCGAGCACCCAAGAAATCGTCCGTCTTTTCCGAGGATGTCAAGAGCGAGAGCACAGGCTCGAGCGACACCAAGATCAAGGACGAGAGCAGTGCCATTAGTGAGAAGAGCGGAGCCATTGGCGACGCTGGCACGCCTGTACCGTCTGCACTCAACGGCTTCGCCAGCTCACCAGCCCCCGTTGCTGCTGCTTCGTAGTCGCATCTACTGATGCACACAGGTATGTACACGACCCCCATGGTGCAGCAGTTGCTCTCGACTTTCACAGGTCATTTTCCACAGCAGCTGCTCTGTTCACATATCTGTACTCGCATGCTAACATCTCACAGAATACTTTTACTTTGCACTCGGCCCACCTTCGTTGACTCGCATTTTGCATCAACATATGCTCGAGCGCACTAGCTGCTTTCGGGATATAGCTCGTCTGCGCAGGACAAGCGCTGTCCACCTTCACTTCTACAACATTGTGTTTATAATGTTTATCTTTTCTCGATTTGTCAGTTTGCGAGCATGCAAGGAGTTCAGGAGGCCACGGGCGTGTTAGGCTCAAAATAGGTTATTTTCTCCGGCACGGCGTCTGGATAACGATGGGATGGGTGATTTCTGGCTCAGGCGCGTGACTGGTCGTCTGCATCCGGATCGGGCGACCTAGTTGGCATATCAGGACATGGAAAGAATGCGGACAAGCAAATGTATTTGTATAGTTAGGTGCCATGGGGAATTCCAGGGTTGAAAAATCGATACTGCTGAATAAACGAGAGCATGACGGTGTTGTATGCAATTGCGTGCTCTGGCAGTGTGACTGCGCGTTATCGAAGGGATGCGTGCGGGGAGATCCGGTTCGGCTCAAGCCATGGTCTCCAACCCTACTCGTTGACGTACTTGGCTCCTCTACAACGCTCGCTGGATTGCGAATGCCGGATTGTCTCCCCATAACACTCAAGCTCGACAATGAATGCGTTTGAAAAGACGGCACGAGAGCATCCCGTGTGCCGTTGACCAGCGCTCCGACCGCCGCCGCCGCCAACTCACTTCCATCCACGACCCGCAGCTTGCTCGGTCGACGTCTTGACGTACCACACGCCTTCTCGTTTCCAGGCTGTCGCATACGCAGCGGGACACTTTCCAGCACCGGCGGAATAACTCTAATCTGATCTGCGAGCTGCGCTGGTCGCGGTTGCGGTCCTATCACACGCTCCGGAGGTGTACTCTTGATCCCGCGTTCTTGAGGCTTTACCACTACTACAAGCCAGGACCATGTCACGTCGCAACTCGTACGCTCAGGTGGCGTCTGGAACCACAGGCAGCAGCCAGACAAACCCAGTGCCTGCCCGCCGCGGCACCTTCTCGCATCTAGTCAACACCGTCTCCAACGCGCAGTCGGCATCACACCCCCGCCACCCGCGCTCCACCGACGCCGACGCCCACCAGAGCAGCATGTCTACCTCTCTCGGCCGAACCGGACCGCTGCCATCGTATACAAGCCAGTTTGGCTATCTGAACGGGCAAGGAGCTGCGCTCGATGGGCCTACCGGTGCCTTCTTCGTACCCTCATACCTCCGGGGGTCCAAGCACGCTGAGAAGCTGGAGGAGGTGCACAAGGCGCGGACAGCGGCGCAGCGGGATTACCGGTCGACGCACTCGTCGAATGCGGGGTCTTTATCGACGAGCTCGAGCAGCATCAATCTGCACAAGATGGCGCCAATGCACCGTGGCCTCTCCCATGAGGTCATCGAACGCGCTCCTATGTTCGTCGAGGAGCCTGTCGCCCCGTGGCCGACGAGATGGAACGATACGGACAAGTTTCCCCAGGTGGAGATTGAGGATGGCGGACGGCAAGCCAAGTTCGCGGGCGCGCAGAAGACTCATGACGAGGCGGCTTCGGTACGGGCAGACTACCCTATGCCGCGGCAGTGTGGCATCTACTACTACGAGGTCACGGTGGTATCCAAAGGCAAAGACGGGTAAGCATGTCCCGCGAGTGTTGCGTTTTGCAGGCTGACAATCTTGGAGCAGAATGATCGGCGTCGGGTTCTCGGGACCCAAGGTTCCTCTGAATAGGATCCCGGGCTGGGAGCCAGACTCGTACGCATACCACGGCGACGACGGACAGTGTTTTAGCAATACGACGTCTGGGAAGTCATATGGACCCAAGTTTGGCACGTTGGACGTCATAGGATGTGGTATCAACTTCCGGACCAACACAGCGTTCTTCACGAAGAACGGACAGTTCCTCAGTACGTGCTTCAGGAGTTGAGCTTGAGCTTTGCTAATACGTGCAGAAACCGCATTCCGAGACCTCAAGCCAAACACGCCATATTACCCTACCGTCGGCATGAAGAAGACGAACGAGACACTCCGCGCAAACTTCGGCCAGGAACCCTTCGCTTTCGATATCGACAAGATGGTGCAGGCGGAGAAGGCAGCGATACAAGTGGAGATCACGTGGGCCCGGGGACCGTACAAGGAGAAGGTGTCTACAGATGAGACGCAGTTCATACACACCTTGATCGGGCAGTATCTGACACACGATGGATATGTGGACACTGCGAGGGCATTTGCGGAGGAAGTGAGCGATGAGGTCAAGGCGCTTACCAACGATGAGGAGACCGACATCCCATACCTGAACACGGAGGAGGACATTGACGCGACACAGCGTCAAAGTAAGCTAATCAATCCCAGATTGTAAGTATATGCTAATATCCATGCCAGAAATCCGCGCGGCCATCCTCGACGGCGAGATCGACAAAGCCCTCAAATACACAACCGCCTACTACCCTTCGGTCCTCCGCGACAACGAAAACATTTACTTCAAGCTCCGCTGCCGCAAATTCATCGAAATGATACGCAAATGCAACGAGCTAAAAGAACAATGCCACCCCATCCCTACCCCACCCTCCAAACGCTCCACGGCCTCCACACTCAACCCTGCTAATCGCAACTCGACCGCCACCGACGAGTACGATTTCGAAATGGAGCTAGACGAGCAGCTGGGTGTGCACAACGGCGCGCCCTGGGAAGCCGAGCCCGAAGCTGAAGAGGAGGAGGAGGAAGACGAGGATGACATGGAGGATAAAGAGGCGAAGCACGTAGCTATGGAAGAGAAGACGATTACATATGGTCAGGAGCTGCAGGCGGAGTTTCTGAATGACCCGCGGAGGGAGGTGAAGAAGGCCTTGGAGGATACGTTTGCGCTTATTGCGTATGAGAATGTGGGGGAGAGCCAGTTGGCGCCGCTGTTGGAGGTCAGTGGGCGGATGCCGGTTGCGGAGGAGTTGAATAGTGCCATTTTGGGTGAGTTGTGCTCTCTTCCCCCCTTTGTGCGGGGATGTCATGGGCAAGAGGAACGGTGGCTAACGCATTACTAGTGAGCTTAGGCAAGTCCAGCTCAGCAGCTCTCGAACGGTTGGTGCAGCAGACGGAAGCGCTGGTGCACGAGCTCGCGGACGACGGGGGACCGGGCGCTTTCATCAATGTGCGAAGGGACTTTTTGCAATGAGGCCGCGCCAGCAGCCCGATCTCGGCCATCAAAGGGAATGCAGGAAGGTCGGCGTGAAGGATGCGTGATGCCGCATCGAGCCGACATCGGCATCTGCCATGGACGCTGAACTAAACGGTCACATGTATGTACGGAGCCAGCAGTGGCGCAGTTGCGTTTGCATTTCCAAGGCGCTCTGGGCGTTTTACCGGGGCTGTGATATCGGCTATGTGCTTTGGGCTGCGGCTATCTCGATTCTATCTGTTCTTCACGTTCTGGGTCGGCTGGGCGGAATGCACTGCTTCGATGCGTGCGCTGCGGTGCGCATCTTATCCTTATACTATACTCTACTTCCTTCTTGGGAGCTTGTGCGGTGCAGAGTGAGGCGCTTTAGTGGATGGGCGTGTGTGGGCGGCGCTCCGCGTTGGTATTGCTTGCTTGCTTGCTTGCTATGTACGTCTGTCTACTCTTACAAGGGGCCTACGTCTTTGATGTCGACTTTCTGGACGGACAGCTGTCTCTGGATATACATACCTACTATGTTGTTGATGTCCCATGCACGCGGGCTGTTGATACACAGTCACACTACACATCCTCCCACTCGACAAAGCGTCGAGAACTCCATCGGTCGCACCACGCCATCAAGAATCTCGACTTCCTCCAAAAATATATACCCTTACCAAGGCCACCATAGGCTCTTCTTCTTCTCCTTCCCTGCATCACTACCCGCACTCTTACCCGCCTTGCCTGCCTTCACTACTTCCCCCACCCGATCAAAAAACACAACCATAACCGTCGTGTCATCCACAGCCATACGACTCAACGGACCAGGTATACTCAACAAGCCGATAAACAAGCCCCTCCTTGTCCCGCCCATAGCATTCCGCGTCAGACAAACCGCGGCATTATCGTCCTCGATAGCGAAGAACTCAGGCTCCGCCTTCCAAGCCACCTCCTCGCCCTTGTCCACGTCGAAATCAACCCCCGCGTCAAGCGCGAACGAGGTATTGAAGACAGGCCTGACGAGCGTCGGATCGGCCGAGACGCGCCCGTTGCCGCGCGTGCGCGCCTCGAGCCACGATTCGACGCACTCGACAGCGTGGGCGGACGAAATGTGGTCCCAGAGGCCGTCGGACGCCATGATCATGAAGTCGCTCTTGCCCGCGTGCGCGTGGGCAGGATCCACGCGGACGATGTCCGTTTCGGTGATGACGGGCTCGGCGTCCATGTACGGCGGCGTCTTCGAGTTGGGCCGCGGCGCCGTGCCCCAGAACTTCAGCTGGAGCTGCTTGATGAAGTCGTTGTCCCATTTCCAGCGGTGGTCGCCAAAGGCGCGGGTTACTGCTAGACCAAGGAGGCGGCCGGTTTTCGTGTCGACGATGTCCGGTTCGTCTGGGTGTGCGTCCATGATGCGGGCGTATTCCGACTCGTTGAAGCCTGTTTGGTCGACGCTGAGGGGCTGAGCTGTGTACTTGCCTTCCACTTCGTCCCAGCGTCCTAGCACGGCTCTCGAATCACCCACACAAGCTACTCTCAGCTTGTTGGACTCCGGATCAAAAGCAGCCAGCAGCGCGCAACTGCCCGAGAAAGCTGGCGTGAGGGCAGAAATGGCGGCGGCGTTGGCGGCAGGGTACCAGTTTGCTGCGTGGCGGGCGCGGGTCATGATGTCGTTGTCTAGTTTGAGGAAGACGTCTTTGATGGTGGCGTGGATGGCTGAGGAATTGGATGCAGAGGAGAGATTGCTGAGGGCGCGGGAGAGGTTGGGGTGGAGCGTCCATTGGAGGAGGAAGGCTGTGTGGCGGCCGGCGTGGCCGTCGTAGATGGACCAGAAATTCCAGGGGTTTGCACCGGGGCCGGGGGCGGTGCCTACGGCGAAGTAGTCTTCCTGGCTTGATGTTAGTCGTGCTTCTTGCTTTGGTGTGTGCTGAGGGAAGTTGGGCCGAGTGAACACCAACATGAGGCTCATAGGCCAAAGCTAGCGAATCGTTCCGAGACAAGAAAGCGTAGCACTCACACAAGGCTCATTGCTCTTAAACCGACACCCATGCGTAATCGGCATCCCACTCTCCCTCGCCTCATCCTCGTTCATCTCCCAGCCTCCCGCCATCTCAGCAAACCTCTCATTTATGGATCTCAACACCTCCGGATCCTTCACCAGCGCGCTCTGATCCGGGATATGATGTTGAAGCCAATGGTCCACCTCATCCCGGTCTTTGTAGAAATGAAGCGGCGTGGCACCGTGGTCACCAGCAAAGGACTGGAACAGGCTGTCGGTCCAGTCCGACTCTTTGATTTCGACGACAAAGTAGGCGACGGTGCCCAGGAGAAGGAGTGCGATGAAGGTTTTGGTGGGGAAGGCGGATTGCAGGATGGGGACTTGGGGCTTGGGAGGTAGATGTGAGCCGGAGTCAGTGTTGTATTTGCTGAACGGTACTGAGATTGGAAGTGATTTGAGATGCCGTGGTGCTGAAGGAGGTACACGTGATCGCAGGGCCTGGACGCGTTCCGAGAGTGCTGTAAGTGGCCGATACGCGCGGTTCCCCGTCGCCAAAGGACTCCGGATCCGGGGCGTTAGAGACACCCTATGGCTACTGAGCCGCCGCGCCGCAGCTTGCCACCGCATTGGTACCATCATTGTTGTTAGAGTGGATATGGCGGCGCGATGTCAAGGTTCGATGTTCAGGTCGATGCACAGACACGGACCACGGGTGCTTAGTCAGAGGCGAAAAGGGCAGCTTCACGCAAGAATCAACGATCTTATAATGAGACTGTATTCAATTCAACGGCATAGGTACAAATGTGGCGTGCGATTTGCTAAATGGCCCCACATCTGGCATGCTCCAGACGATTTTGCGTCGTTCCAATACCATTTGAGAACGCAATGATTCAACGACACAAAAGCAGAGAGGATGCAAGCAAGTGGTTGAAGGGTATCATTTGTCTACAAGTACTTATACAGCGTTTTTGGATTAAAGCAGCCAGGATGCCGTAGCCCTCGTGTGGGGCTTGTGCAAAATCGCTTCGACTGGAAGACTGCGATGCGAGGATCAATTTCAACGACGGCGATCATCTCTGTCATCTCTTCGGGGTCGTTCCCGGCTCCTATCCCGAGGGCTATCGCGATAGCGATCTCGACTACGGCTGCGTTCTCGACGACCGTCGTACCGTCCGTCTGTGTCACGATCGCGGCGTTCCCGTTTGGGACTCCGACTGCGATCTCGCTTCCACCGATCGTCGTGATACTGCTCCCGGCGCTCCCGTCTCCGCCCATCGTCTCTCCGTGGTTCGGGTCTGCCGCGTGATGTGCCATTCCCTCTAGGCTCTACGTGGCGAGGGCGATCAGCCGTGTCTTTTGAAGATGTGTTGCGGTCGATGACGAGCTTGTTGACCACGGAGTCGCTGACAAAGTCTCGTCCATCGCGATATTGCTTCTTCTTTTGAAGATTGTCAATGCCGCCAAAGCCGCCTGCTGCTCGTCTCCGCTTCATGTTGGTATTGTCTCGCCAGTCGTCCGCAATCTTGGACACACTCTGCGAAAAGTCTACGTGGATGCGGTGGTCGTCAATCAAGACTCCGTCCATCTTGAAATATGCCTGCTCGCATTCTTTCTGACTTGAGAATTCGATAAATGCGTACTGCAGGCTGTCGCCACTTGTTTTGTCGCGAATGATTTCGCAACTGACAATCTTGCCGAACCGTGAGAAGATGAGCTCAAGATCTTCGTCCTGTGTGACCGGATTCAGTTTGCAAACAAACAAGACGTTCTCCGGCGGTGCAACCTCGGCAAACGGGAGATCGCCGACCATCTCAAGCGTGAGGGCCTGGGCCCGCGCCTCGCGCTCGCGACGCACCCGCTCGAGTGCCTCCGGGTCCTGCTCTTCCTCCAGGTTCTCATCATAGCCGACACGCACCGTGGCAAGCTGGGCTGCAGAGGGCACGGGGCTCTCGGGCGGTTCCACGAGGCCTGGTGGGTCGTCGTAGGGATCATCTAGGACGACAGCGTGCAGGATGCGAATGTCCTTGAGCGGCATGCCCTTGTCGTCGATGAAGGCTGCATTGACCTTCTCGAGCGTATCAAAGCCCTCCACGACTTGGCCAAAGACAGAAGCCTTGCCGTTCAAGTAGTCGATGTTTGGGCCCAGGGTCACGATGAATTGGCTGCCCGCGTACCGGTCGTCTGGGTCGTCTGGGGCAGGTGCCGTGGCCATGCTGACAGTGCCCATCTCGGCATGCTTGAGTTTGGGCTTGAACTCGGGCTTGAATGTCTTCTTCGCGGAGTCCGCCGGGTCGAGCAGGCCCCAGACGGAGCGGCCGCCATCGCTGTCCTTGGAGCCGGGACCGAGGGGGTCGCCGGTCTGGAAGGAGAAGTTGGGCTGGACGTTGTGGACGGGCGCGAAGTTGTAGTACTTGGTCTTGCAAAGCTTGAGGAAGCTAGACGCAGCAGCTGTTAGTATGTCTGTCTTGTGCTCAGCTTTGCTTCGATAGACAGCGGGCGCAGGCATGCATATGCGGTGGTCGAATCTGGGGCCATGGGCAAAAACAGCGATTGGGCGGACTCACTTCTCACAGCATCTGGGTGCGTCGTCGACCAGCAGATCGATGGTAATGTCGCCGAGCGACGTCTCCAGCAGCACGGACATGATGAGCGTTGCGCGAGGATGGCTGTCGCAAAGACAGCTCGGAGTGGTTGGAGCGCTATGCGCTGCGCTGCGCCGGCCCGACTGTTTCTCCGAGCCTTCTAGTGCGTGCTACCTTTGCACCAGTACCTGTTGCTTCTCTCCACTCTCCAACCGTCGCCATTGCCCCGATCGATATTGCTGGGCAACGTTGTCCGGCAGCCTCCGCCGTCCAGACCTGATGGACGGTGCCCGTCAGCATGTCATGGCAAGAGATATCCACGCGGGGACCAGGGCTCGGGGCCCGGCCCAGCGCAGGCCGTTGAGGGCGGCACGCTGCATCTTCGTACCCCGTACCCGTACGCCCTCCGCTCTCGGCAAGCCGAACAGCGGCAGCATCCAGCATCACCATCTTGCTGCTGAACCGGCCGGCAGGTTTGGAATATTGTGCTCGTCACGCGCATCGTTCCTGCAGCAGCCTTGTCTCTTGCATGCAGCTGTCCTGCACGTCTGCTGCTGTTTGCGTAGCATGTCCACGGTTTGCTCGACCAGCGCCTCGCGACTGCTTTAGTATCGGTGAGGTCGTCAAGTCGGGTCGCGAGACTGGACGGTGGCACCATCACTTGCGGTCGCAGAGCTGCGCAGCCCACAGGCCTCCATTCTGTCCGACTTACCTTTGTGCAAGAGGTCTTACGTCGGCGCAGCAAAACAACTATGAGCCACTTCTGTAACAAGCACTTATATCCAGACATGTGGGTCTCTATGGCTGCGGTCGCAAGTGTTGCACACAATCCGTGCATCCTCGTCCGGCACCAAATTGAACAGAGACCGCCAAAACCATCAGCAACACTGCTGTGCTGCGCCGTATCAATGACAGCTACTAGCGCTCTGCTAGCGCCTTACTAGCGCCGGCCGTCAAAGCTCGCTTGTCGGGGCCTGATTGTTTGCTACGCTACTTAGCGTCCGCCCCGAAACGATGAAACCAATTCAACTAGACATTCTCTTACCACTCGGGCCTCTTTACGCATGCAGCCACGCTTTCTTTCGACCGCCAAGGACTGCAAGTGCACTGGAATCGTAGGAGTAGTTGAAACGATCGGGTGGCGTTCATCGTTTGCTCCACCTGGCATCGTGTCCCGCTCCCACCCCCACGCACATATTCGCTCATTAGAGCGTAAGTACCTGTCTCGCCACCGCTTCTATGGGAGATCAAGCCACTGGCCAATGGGATCCCGCCGGAAGTCATGCCCGGGGATGCTTGCTCCCGTCATTTGGGTCGTACCAGTCTGCATCCAGGTCCTATAGTAGCCCTGCTTCCCGCGCTACTGACTAGAATCGGTCTATATTGATGCAATGGTAGAAGTGATACGATGAAGCCTGGGGAGGAACAATAGACCAACCACATCCCACTATCTCAACGTCGGACAGCTGTGTCGTTGTGGCTTGTAGATCTGTTTCACTTCTCTCCATCCTACTTTCGGTCACTCCCCAATTTACATGCGTCACCATGTCGGTGCCTGGAATACGCTGCAAGTGGCTCTAACCAGCGCCCCCTGCCACCGGCGATCCTCTTCACCTTGCATGCTACTCAGACGTCTTTGGGAGCATCTGCCTGCATCGCACCGTGCCTGAAGATGAACGCGAGGTATCGACACGTGCCATGTCTCCCGCTTCCCCGGTGGCACAGTGCATTAGACAAACGACCATCGAGTGGATCGGTCCGAGCCCGAAAAGCCTGCCCCAGCTGTCTCCGATAGCACCCCAGCTATGAAGCTGTGTTTGCCACCTTGGGGTATTGGCTCTTGCCTCCCTCCCAGTTGCGGCTCAAGTGGATTGCCATAGGAGCCATACCATAGCATCACCACTCCTAAAACTCCCAGGTGTGTCATTTCCACACTAAGTACTTGCAGCCCCAATTACTGCGTGGGGACCGCCGCAATAAGATTTGTACCAGGTGGCACGTTATATGCTTTCGGTAGCAGAAATAAGACGCCTCGCCTGTGATGAATGCTGTGTAGCAGCTGCAGACACAGCATGCAGCATCCCGACTTGGGAGGACACAGACGCACAGGGCTCTACAAACACTGAGTCTCAGAAGGGATATAGGTCTAACGAGTACATCTCGCATCTTGTTCGTCCACGTCAGCCTCAAAGAGCAAGCGCTTCTTAAGCCCGAACTACACAGTCTCGGCTTGCTCAGCCATTATAAACCCATCGTTCCAGATTGTTACTCCATTGTCTTCTCTACTTATTTGACGTACGCAGAGCGTGTTACTCCTTTCTCTTGTCTGCTTATTTGACGTACGCAGAGCTTGTTGCTCCTCAGCCTACGCGACGGAACGAGTGCCATTTCTGAGACGAACACTCGCGTCGTCGAATTGGAGCAGTTCATAGGCACTCTGGTTTCTTCCAAACAATCAGTACGTCACCATTCCGGCGCCATTACTTCCCCTTGTATATATGGCTCCACAGACATCTAAAACCTTCCACAGGCAGAATTCTTATCATGGAGTTCACACCCAACCACCAATGCCCTCAGGACTCCCCCGACAATTCGCATGGTTACTATGACAACGATCGGAATGTCCCACTCACCGTCCCGAATGGTACAAGACCCAACCCACGTGGATATCCAGTCGGCAATTCAGCAGGCGGTCCTCGATCACGAGGCAGTTTTGCACGAGAAGACAGCAACGTGGAGAGTGGTCCTTCGAGACGACGTATCGCCGTTGCTTGTGCCCGATGCAGAAAACGCAAGATTCGCTGCAGTGGGGATCCAGGCAACGGCACTGGATGTACCAACTGCAAGTCTGCCGGTGTTGGATCTACAGCTTGTCAGTTCCATCGTGTTGGCTCAGACCACCTTGGCAGTGTTCTCGACCGCATCAACATTGGAAATGGATACACTAGCATCGGGACTCCATGCGCCATGATGCCCATGTACAATGCCGGTGCACCTCTTTACTCTCGAGCTGGGCATTATGCCTACCCACAACTAGACACAAAGTCAGTGTACCCATCAGCATGGACAGTCCCTTGTTCCGAAGAGACGTCACCGGTGGAGACCTACAACCTGGACCAGCCTGGTGCTTACCTTCCCAACCAAGTCGCAATGGCCGCCCCGAACACCTACGGATCAAACTATCGTTGGAGCCAGGCGAGTGCTAAAACCTACCCAGGTGGTGGTCCAACCTATCTTGAGCACGAGCATGTTTCAGCATATGGACCCCACGGTATTTCCTACATGCACAACAGCGCCCCAAGCACGGCTTCCGAAGCGTTCTCATCACTCAACATGTCGTCGCTGCAACTGTCCTTGCCTGCAGACTCTCATCCACAATCAACGCACCCCTCGGACCAAACTGCTTCACAGCAGCGACAATTGCCCATTCCGATGCCAAGTCCCGCGCAGACATCTAGAAACGTAGTGGATCAGCTACAAGATCAGCGGCTGCGCTCCGCCCAAGCCATGGGCCGTTCTTCGCGTACCAATAGTGGCGCGTTTTCGAAGTTAGGATTGCCATTCAACAGCGGGTGCGAGGTTCAAATTGTGACAACTACGGAGGAGAACGCATCTGATCTTGCAACACAAGTCACGGCGTCAGCACCCATGCCCAACACAACCGATCCCGCAATAAGCTTCTTGCCCATTGCCACATCTGTCTCCGAGGATGCCGCTCCGGGTAGTACTCAAACTCAGCTCAACTTCAGTGCTTTGACCCTTCACGAGGGCATGCCTGCACCCGCCAAGCCCACCACATACTCCAATTTCCGCAACTACAAACTGCCGACGTCCTCACCAACAGAGACAATGCCAAACCTTGCCCGACATGACTCTCAGACGAACTTGTACAGTTTCAGTCCTGAATCTAAGCGGCATTTGGCCGGCTCTGCCAATGACTCGGCTCTCGTAAGCGGCCACCAATACACGCCGCTGAACCAGAGCCAGCCTCATCATCAGCCCGGTTCTGATGATAGCCGCCGGGATTCGTTCGTCAGCAGAGCAATGCCCACTCACCAGGATTCCGTGTCCAATGCCAACGGTCGCTAATTTACTGTCGACCGATGTTCAAGTCGTTGCTACACCAAAACCCGAACTATCACAAGTCATATACCAGTGTAGTCACTGTAGACCACACGACCTGACATCAACCGGCGCCGCTCGATCGACCAAATCTCAGTTCGCATTTTCGGAGACCTCAACTTTCGTTCCAAGTACACAAAGAGCTCGGTGCCACTTTCCATGATAATGTTTCCCAAGTACTTCCATCTTACCTCGTATCTTTCACAATTGTCAAGCGTCTCGAGCGTCATCAACGGCGGCGTACAACCGTCGGGTCTTTTAGGGCCTCATCTCTTTGCTCATTATTGAGCAGAGCATCAGCATGGCGCGGCGTTGCGTCTTCATTTCACCTCATTGCAATATTTGGCAAAGCCACCATGTTCCCTTTTCTTCTGATGGCTCATCTTTTGTTCCGTTGACTCAGCGGTGCTTTTCCAGTTTTGTACGCATTGGATTACTCCTGTTCTCCCTTGCTCATCTGCGCTGGTAGAAAAGCTCCTCGCCTGTCCTTTCCGATCTCAAAAACTTTGACTTTACTACCGCAGCCATCGTATGTGTCATATGCCACACACCTTGAGCCTGCGGTACTGTACATTATATTTATCAAAAAATATTTGGTATTAGCCTCGCAGCTGTTTTGCGGTGAGACAATGGGGTCACGTCTTACTAGACCTCACATTACCTTGCGATCTCTCCCCATTAATCCCTCTATACTGCGCTCCCACTGCTGCTTCAAGTTGTCTCATGGGTGGGCGACACGTGGACAGGGCCAAGACAGCCGACAAGTGATGGGCGTAGCTGTGCGACCAACGAAGAGACATGTTGTACACCACCACCCCCACACCGCACTGCGACCAAGCCCTCTTTGCGGATAATCTGGCTGTGTCGCTTGCGTGGATGCAATCATATCGAGTGTGAAGACATGTTATGACATGTTATGGCATGATATGACATGGCATGTTCCATGTGCAGATGGTATGCGCCGGAAGTGGAAAGTGATCAGTAGACTAGAATGACGGCGTCGGTGTAGAGTGGAGATGTTGGTGGGTGATATGCTGTGTCGTCTGAACAAAGTTTGTTCGCACGGGCTTGAGCCCGAGCTGCACGTCTCAATCTCCTGTCTCGCCAGATTTGTGTGCCTCGTGCTGCCCAGCGTGGCAGTACCCCAACCGTCATGGCATCTCGCCCACACGGCCTTGAATCCCCTCCCCGTTCCGGTTCTCACACAGCAAATCCCATCGCTCTATCCGCCCTCCATGTTAGCCCATGATGAACAGGTGCAACCGAGCGGGTCCACCACCCCCCCTCCGGCTATCGAGACTGACTTCCTAAAACACGCACATGGCCCACCGCCTAATCCACTAGCCCCGGCATGTGTCCGATCCCAATATCGCTTATCATGGGCGCACAGCGGTCTCATCCACCTATCTGCAGTCTTCTGGTTCTAGACGTGCATGCATGGGTGGGTATGAAAGGGCCGCATCTGACATCGCACGTACCCGCGTCTGACCACCCGCTTGCATACATATCACAGTACAAGGGTCATGCTAGTGTTGTATGAAGGGGACTCGTGCGCCAAACGGAGAAGTAGGTAGCTTGGTTGGGTTGGGGAAGTGGGCCGCAGTGTGGGGCGGGAATGCTACGTTGAAGTGGTGGGTCCGTGGTGGGATGGGATGGAGGCTGGGGTGATGGGGAGATACGCATGGGCAGGGGTTGGCGGGCCTTGTGTGACGGTTATGTGAGCTGAGCGCTCGTGCAACCGGGACGGGATGCGGTGATTGAATTGGGGTTCAAACACGAGGATGATGTTGAGATGATGGGGGCGGTGTGAGTGGCCGTGTGGCCATGGATGGTAAGGAAGAGCGTGCTTGCTTGTGTGTTGGATGGGGGTCCGTATCGTGGTTTGACAGAATCGTGGAGGGGGGAGTCCTGGTTCCGATACGTGTACGCGGACCCCATGACGGAGTAACGCACATCGCGCTTCGTACTGAGGAGTCATTCTGGATGGTGCCAACACAGTGTTTGTGTCGCTGCTCAAGGCCTGAAAAATTCGCCGCGCTGCATGGCGGCTGTGGGGTTTGGTTGTTGCTTTGCGTGAAGTTGGCGGTAGGATGCGTAAAGTGAACTCTGAAGTCGAGAAGTACCGTCGGCAAGGGCCTTGCAGGCCTCGAGGAAGAGATTTTGGGTCGACAAGCACGACGATTTCTTGCTATTTGGCCGCTTGTTGATTACCATATACAGTTGTGCTCTCAATTCTTCTGCTGAAAACGCGTCTACAGTCGCGGGAGCGTAGACGACGAGCCATATCGTGCATCCCGTACCTATCTCGAGCGGCTTCGACAAGAACTACATGTCTCTATCGATTACTAGATTGTTCGTGTCAGCTCGTGAGAGATGAGACGGAGCAGATCGAGAGTGATTGAGGTGTGGAAAATAGCGCGACTGATGTAAATATCCGTGCGCATTCGAGCCGCCGGGATTCACGCGTTGCTCCGTACGTCCTCCGCATCACATCGTAAAGTCACTCTCGCAGACGCAAGCCCCTCCAATCTGACCACAACATCGAATACGTGTGTCGTATTCCTCGCAGCGAGCCAACAACAGTCATGGACGGCCATACTTGTTACCCACGCGCCTGCTGCTCCGAAGCGGACGCACTGTCATGCGCATGGCGAAAGCAATTCCGAGCCTAGATCTCGACAGAATACCTGCGAAGATCGAGCATACTACAACGAACCCTCGAATAACTGAGATCTGGATGCTTTGCGGACAGCTACTAAGGCCCAAAGCTATCAATACATCCGCGTGCAGAACGCTCTTCCTGACACAGCACGATCAGTCTCAAGATCTTGCTATCACACGGCTTGCGCAAAGCCGCTATATGCCGTGTCTTGGAAAGACGAGTCTACTGGTGAGTCGACGATCTGCTGAGAGTGAACCAGTAAGTCGCGTTTGCCGCTGAAGATGTTGTGCTGCTCTCCCTGCTTTCCGCACGTGCAAACAGCGAGGTAGAGTGCGTACTTATCACCACCTACGCCGAACCACTTACGCCGCTGAATAACCCGGTACATACCCGCCTTCGTTGGGAGAAATCGCTTCCCGACTTTCCCTCCGGTCGTTGTCGGGGATCTTCAGGAACCGGGCAAATGTAAGCAGCCAGGTCCAACATCCCGATCACGATCGACTAATTAGCTGAGCCACTGCTAAGCCACGGATTAGAAACATGGAGAGATCTTGCTCTCGCGAGACCAGCATTCGATGCACGGGCGCGCTGCTCTGATCACGAGAAGGCCTCTCATGGTCCTTACGCATCTGCTACTCTCGCGCGCTCTCATCTTCACTCACAGTAGATGGACGATTGCAAGGGATCCACTACCTTCACTTTCCTTCCGAGTAGCGGCCTCCGCCACTTAGTGGTAGCGTCGCCCAGCTGCTGTGCCGTTCAACTCCTCAGCTCAGGCGGACATCGCCAACCCCAGCCAATGCGACAGCGTGTTGGTCGCTGTTACTCTGAAACATCTCAGCCCCAAAAAAGAACTTCGTACCGAACTCCGACGAATCCCAGCGAACACGTTTATTGATCACCGCCTGTTCCTGTCAGCGACAAGCATGGCCGAAATTAGCGCCGGCTTGTATTTTCTCGGGTATTTTTGGAGGCTGGCTTCGCTATCGATATAATGACCCGCGCCTCGTCTTGCCTGTGAGGCTCTTCACTTTCAGTCTTTTCGCGAAGTCAGTCTTTTCAAGTCCGATCTAGGACGTTGCGCTCTTTCTTGTGGCCGTGCCACTGTCATTCATTATACCAGCCTCACACTCGTTCCACTGAAAATTAACGTACTATCTTTGACCTGCATACCCTTTGAGTCCAGAGCATCACGAATTGCATCTTCATCTAAGCAAACGTTCGCATCGTTGAGATAACTTTTCGACAGTGCAAAAACAGTCCTTTCTTCAGACCGACTATATTCCGCGACAGTGACACACTTCTGAGCGACCCGCTCTGGAAGATCACGCGAAAGCAACACTATGTTTCCCAAATATGCCACTATTTTGGCGCTTGCCTCGACGGCCCTCGCTGCACCCCTCGCTGCACCCCTCGCCTGTGGTGCTGATTCTCCCATGGTGACAGTTACTACATATGTCACCGGCTATCCGCCCGCGTCGACATCGATCTCAACCTCAACCTCATCGTCGACGACGTCAACACCCACGGTAATCGCTTATGGAGATGCGAACGGCACTCCGGACAACTACAACCCGCACTCACCGGTGAAAGCTCCCGAAGCGGCAGCACCTACTGATATTGAGGCTGCGCCAAAACCGAAAACCACTCCGACCTCTCCACCTCCCCCTCCGACGAATTACGCACAGGCCCCACCACCACCCGCCAAAACCACCACTTCTTCAACCTCAACTAGCACTCCTCCTCCACCTCCACCTGCAAGCTATGTTCCTGCCCCAGCACCCCAGCCTACTGTACCCTCCAGCCCCCAACCCACCTACGGCAACGCTCCTCCCCCGCCGCCAGGCAAAGGCGGCAGTGGCACTAAATCCGTAACCCCTCACGACAAATGGTCCTCCAGCGTCGGCGTCGTCGGCTGCAAGATCAACACCAACCGCGTGGCGTACTGGCCCGAATATCCCGACGCAACACGTTACTGCGTCAAAGTATCCCATAAAGGGCGCTCTGTCCACCTCTTGCACATTGACCAATCCGGCGGCGCAAACGATATCAGCTACGACGCGTGGAACTACCTCGCAACCGGGAAATCCGCGACCGAATCTCCACACTGCGGTGGCGGCATCGATATGCAGTACGAGTGGGTCGACAACCACGCGTGCGCGGACCTCATCTTCGATGAAGGCGGACGTCTGCCGCTACTTGCAAGCAACCCCGATTTGGCGATTGCGGCGCCCGAGCCGAAGGATCAGTATGTTAAGTTGTGGAACTTCAAGGACTTGAGATGTGAGACCGGCGTTGATGAGCCTTGCGAGTTGCCGAATTATGCGGCGGGCTACAATCAGGCGGTTTGCCCGAGTGGGTTGGGCATGTCAACAGCGACGACGGGGTACACTTTCGAGGATATTCCTTATGTGACTTCAGCGGGGTGCCCGGCGGCGTCTTGAAGCAGCCGTGGTGGACAGAGTCGGATGGCTGGGATGGGGATGGATGTGTGATGATTCACTTCTTCTGTACTACTTTTAGATGTCTTGCGGGTTTTGTCCCGCGTTGAATACGAGATGGATTTTTAACCCTCCTGGAGATTCCGCATAGTTTCTTGAATCTTTATCGTCGTGAAACGTGTGGTCGCGACTGCCACCTTCGTGAAGCGAAACTTGGGCTGACTAATATCGTGCACGAATCAACAACAGTAAGATTCAGCCTTGCCTGGTTATACCCTGCATCACCTCTCTCTGCCTCTACTATGTCGCTGCCTTTGCACGTCGCACGTCTGCACTCATCCGCAATCTCTACTCACACTCTTCCAATGCCTTGACATGGATCCACTCAGCATCGTAGCCAGTGTTGTCGCGGTTCTCCAGCTCTCGGCCAAAGTAGTTGGGTATTTGAACGACGTCCAGGCTGCCTCGAAAGAGCGCGCAAAGTGTGCCATCGAGGTCGCCAACCTCACCAGCCTCCTTACCATTCTTAGGTACCGCCTTGAGGAGGCCGACCTTAGTGTGCCTTGGTACTCCGCAGTCCGAGATCTTGGGGTTGAGAACGGACCGCTGGATCAATTCAAACAAGCGCTGGAAGAGTTAAAGAGTGGGATGACTGAGTGTGGCAAGTTGACAAGGCTTGGCAACGCTCTAGTGTGGAAATTCAGAAAAGAAGAGATCGCCAGCATCTTGAGCAGGATCGAACGCCTGAAGACTTTAGCGCAGGTTGCTTTACAGAACGATCACTTGTCAGTAGTTGTATTAATAAATCGATACATTGGCGATGCTAATATATGCAGTAAATTGTCTCAAGCTATCAAAAATTGCGGAGAGTCAATCCTTAGCAACACGGAAAGCATCAAAACCGATGCCGAGTATATGCGGCACGAAGGTGATCTGGCGAAGCACAGTAAACTACTGGCGTGGATCTCACCCACCGATTACCCTGCTCAGCAATCCGACTTTATTAGCCGAAGGCAAAAAGGAACGGGCCAGTGGTTCCTCAACTCCTCCCAGTTTGGGCAATGGATCGGTCAGCCGAACGGAACGCTCTTCTGCCCTGGCATCCCTGGAGCCGGCAAAACCATGGTCGCGGCTACTGCCATAAACCACTTACTTAACTCGGCACAAAAACGTTCAGTCGGCATCGTGTATGTATACTGCAACTACAAGGCGCAGAAAGACCAAGACGCTGCTGGCCTACTAGCAGCTATACTAAAGCAGCTGGTCCAATCACAGCCATCTCTAATGGAGCATATACTCCGCTTATACGTTCAGCATGCCAACGCACAGACCAAACCATCGGTTCAGGACATACTCGCTGCTCTTAGATCTCTGCTTGCTGACTTCTCTACTTTGTACGTCATTATAGATGCTTTGGACGAGTGTCAAGATGACAATGGCACTCGTCGTTCGTTTCTCGCCAGTCTTCGAGGCCTGCAAGCCAGTACAGACTTGCGCCTGATGGTCACTTCACGATTCATTCCAGACATTAATGACGAATTCCTCGAAGCAATGCGTCTGGAAGTGCGAGCAGGAGACGAGGACGTGGCACAGTTCCTGAGAGGTCAGATCTCCCGGCTGCCAAAATGCGTTCAACGCAACAGCGCTTTGCAGGACCTGGTAGTAAGGAACATAGCAGAAGCAGTAGACGGCATGTATGGCTATCAGGCTGCAAATTCAAGGGCTCATTTCTTACAGTATGACAGGTTTCTCCTCGCTCGCTTGCACTCGGATTCACTTCTCGATAAGAGGACGCCAAAAGAGATCAAAACAACACTAGCCAACCTTCCTAATGGTTCTGCTGCGCTAGACGATGCGTATGGAGAAGCCATACAGAGGATTGAGGGTCAGCTAAGTGGAGACTGCGAGCGAGCGAGAAAAGCCTTGTCCTTCATCACGTACACGGAGCGACCCCTCACAATAGCTGAGCTGTGCTGTGCTTTAGCAGTAGAGCCCGGAGCGAGTGAGCTGGATCCGGAGAATATTCCCGACGTTGATGACTTGGTGTCAGTATGCGCCGGCCTGGTGGTTATCGACGAAGAAAGCGCTATTATCCGTCTTGTCCACTATACGACGCAAGAGTACTTCGAGCGCATCGGAAAACAATGGATGTCCAATGCGCAGTGCGATATCGCCTCGACATGTATCACATATCTATCGTTCGATGCATTCAAGAGCGGCGGCAGTCCTACCAATGGAGACTTTGCGCAGAGGCTTCGAGAGCACGAGTTCCTAGACTATGCGGCAAAACATTGGGCAAACCATGTACTCCCTGTTCAAATGGAACTCCGGGAGCAGGCGTCTACGTATCTTGCAAACACGGGGTTGGTCATGTCCACCGCACATGTCCTCGTGCGGAGTCCTGCATTTTCGGCAAGAGATTACGCTCAATTGTATGACAACCAAACAACAGGCTTGCATATTACAGCCTCTTTTGGGTTGCACGTTCTGGCCCGAGAACTTATGACGAGGCTAGGGGCGGGCTTCATGACAGCACTCCATGCGCGAAATAGGTTTGGCCAGTCTCCGTTGCACGTTGCGGCCCAAATGGGCCACGTCGAGATAGTAAAGCTTCTGCTCGACAAAGCGGTAGACGCTCCCAAATCCGGTAGCTCGTCACCAGGGCAGGAGTTTCCCTACAGGGACGATTCTCAATGGACGGCATTAGCGTGGGCTGCGGTACACGGTCATGCGGATGTTGTTAAGTTACTGGTAGCGAAAGGAGTGCTTGCTACCGCCTTCACAGCCAAAAGAGGAGTGTTTCCGTTATACGTGGCCGCATCCTGGGACCGTACAGAGATTATCCAGCTTCTAATTTCTTATGGGGTCACACCAGACCTGCAAGATGAGCGCGGCGAATGTGCGCTAGCTAAGGCTGCTTATGACGGGGCAAATCTAGCATTGGAGACGTTGCTCTCTATGCCAGGCGTAGACGCAGATACCCGAGACTATTATGGCCGAAGTCTGTTGTGGTGGGCGGCGAGTGGGGGCTCCATCACTACCGTCAAATTGCTACTCGAAAAGTACCATCTCGGTCCCCACGTAGCGGACAATTGCGGTCGGTTACCGCTCACCATAGCCTCGGTGAAGCGTCATCAGGAAGTGGTGGATCTGCTCTCGTCTATACGCGCGGAAAAGGATGTGCCCCCGCTCGATGGAAAGGAGCTCATGGATAGGGTTAGCAGCTCCGACGTGAGGTACGTCGGATGCGATGTCTGTGGGATGTACGCTGTTGATCACTGGCACTGTTTTAGTTGCGCCGGAGGTGACTTCGATATTTGTGAGCAGTGTGCTACAAAGGGGGCGGGCTGTTTGGATGAAACGCATAGGTTATTAAAAAGGGTCGGGGTGGATGGGATATGGGTGGTGAAAGGTTATATGGGGAGTGCTTGAGTGAAAGAGTAGGGCTTCGCGGCATGTTCCATGCACGAGGAACTCATGTCACACGAATTACCTGTGGCATGCCTCGTCACTTGCTCGATGTTCAGATGTGTGATCGGAAACATACTTGACTTGTGCTCGCGAGACCATTCCGGCCAATCAACACCGACGAGACTGCGTTTTTTTTAGGCCGACACCAACCATACCTCGCCGTGGTGGGACGATGTTCCTACATCTGCGCAATAGTGACAATCGTTGAACCCCAGATTCTTTCCCATCGGCGATAATTCGCTGGTTTTTGCGCGAGCATTGGCACATCCTATCCTTGTTACGTTCGTCTACGAGTATCGTACCTTCGGCGATACAATCATCTTGCGGGATCTTCGTTCTGGTATTGTCAACTCAACTCGGTGATAGCAATCTTTGAGATGTGCCTGTTGACTGGCTACATTTCTTTTTCCGTGGTCAAAATTTCTCAAACGTCACGACTCACTACGATCAAGGCAGACTTCTCCACTTCTCATCGTACGCCCTTGAATCCCAAGAATGCCAGAATGCCGCGCGATTTTGCTCACGAGGCTTCAGACGTAGCTGCTACCTAGCTCTATACTTTTTTGATCCCGCTACCATCCTTCTTACGCCTGGTCGGGCGTGATGTTGGGTCGAGCTAGCAGTTTTGCATAGTCCTGTCTATTGGTCGCTGAGTGTTTTCGTACGATAGTAGTCAACGTTAGTCGTGATTTGCGGATTCCGCCTGGCATGGTCCGAACGTCGGAATTGATTTAAGCTCATCCTTGCGCAGCTTAAACAAGCGAGACCACTCAAGTGTCTGCGAGCGACCCAAGCCTTATGCGGGTGCAGCACCAAAATACACACAGGGAGTTGCGGGGGCCAGAATCTTTGTCATACGGTAATTGGGGACCGGAAAATTCGACTTACTCCGACCGACCGACCGACCGACCGATACCACGACGCGTCGGGGACGCGCGATCAATACAGGCTGAAGGAACCGATCTACAAGACGTGAAGCTAATGCGAAAGTCGATGCGAAAGTCGAGACTTTGTTGCTATTGAGCATCGAGCAAAGAGGTGCGCCTGGTAAGTCTCAGCTTCGCGGTGGTGTCGATTCAGTTGTAATTACCCTTCGTCAATTTCATTTCCCCTTCGAATTCAAGAATAGTTTGGCTTATGAAGAAAGCGTTTCGCCAGCTATCGACCTCTCCTGGTAATCTGCTTACCACATGTGGCCTAGATTTGCAGCTCGAGTGTAGCTTCGCCACAAACCCAGCCTACACTGCCAAGGATTGCAGGCACACTTACGCTCATTAGAGGGTCGCGAAGGATTCAGCAAAGGCACGAAATCGCCGAAGCGTCCTTGGCCGGCTGAAAATACAGTCACGAAGCGAAGTATATATCAATTGTCCATCGTCGCAACAATGGCAGGCTACACACTCATACTTTCCATTGTTCTGCCGCTATTGGCATCGTACTTATACCTTAATTGGACGTTTCTTTCCATCTCTTTATACCCACGACTCAACATGGGTCAATCAAGTTCAACACCCGCAAAGTTTTGCCCACCGCCAGGCCCATCGCTTCCACCACCCACAGTCTCTACCATCGACAACCTGCGCTTCGACTATTTCCCCGACGGCTCAGCATTTCTTCCCAAAGTACAAAATGAAGAGTGGTATTCCAAGACCACTTTCGCCATCCAGGCGTCGATCGACGGTTCCACTGTCTTCAAGCACGCTTCCTATCGGACGGGCGTAAACATCACAGTTCCGACCGGAGATGTATCTGGACTGTTTGAGAAGCAGACTCGTCTTGGGAGTGTGACGAAAGCTTTTACGGTTTTGGCGATATTATTGAGCAAGGATCTTATTAATTGGGATGACCCTATCACAAAGTTTGGGCCCAAGTTGGATAAGGCGTATGAGAATGTCACGATCAGTGCTTTGGCGGGACAGACGAGCGGATTGGGCAGATATGTATGTTCCAACTCACTCCGAATAATATCACATCCAAGACATATGCTAACGGGTTACGTAGGGCTACACCGGCGATCTCAGCGTCCTCGGACCCAAATTCGATCCTGCGCAGCTCGGCCTCCCAAAACTCAACTCATCCCTACCAGATTGTGACCCCTTCCCAGGCGGCCGCATGTGTACTCTCGAAGAAGAACTCACCATGTTCAACAACCCAGACTATCAACCGCGCTCCCCCAACTCCGGGCCCTTATACTCCAACTTCGCATACAACCTCCTCGGCATAGCCCTCGAATACGTTCACAAGAAGCCCTTCGACCAGATCATCGACGAGCTCATCTTCAAACCGAACGGAATGACGCACTCTCAATTCACGACCCCGAACGACACTGCAAACGCAATCTTACCTATCAAGGGTGAATCTTGGTTTTCCGCTCCGTTTGGCAACTTCGATCCCTCAGGTGGCATCTGGAGTACGCCCAACGAGCTCTTTAGCTGGACCAAGGCCCTCCTCGAGAACAAGCTGCTCTCGCCTGCTGACACGCGCAAATGGTTCCAACCGCACTCTGCCCTTCCCTCTCTCAACCAGCTAGTCGGCGCACCCTGGGAAATCTTCCGACCTACTGACCTCAACATCAAGACCCCACGTCCAATCGACATCATCACCAAAGCTGGTGGAATCACAGGGTACACCAGCTACTCAATCGTCATACCAGAATACAACATCGCCATCGCCATCACCGCCGCAGGCAACGACCCCGTCACCGCCGCCATAGCCCTCCTCCCTATCATCGTGAAGCCACTCGTCGCATACGCCGATGCACAGGCGTATAACCAAGCGGCAGCCAAGTACGTGGGCACTTACAGTAACTCCCACACCAAGAGCAGCTTTGTCGTCGTGGCAGACGACGGCCCTGGTCTATCTCTCAAGTCTTTCTTCGTCAACGGCATCGATATGCTCGTTGGACTCGCCGCAGCATCAGGAGTCAGGGGTGGGACGGGAACAGCTCGCTTGTATCCTGCGGATAAGGACACGTTCGGCAAGGACGGCAAGGAGAAGTGGAACATTATGTTCGACAGGAAGATCTCGGCTGATGGAGGTTTCGCGCAGATGGATTGTATCAGCTGGAATTGGGGTGATGCCGCGAAGTATGTTGGGCAACCGCTTGATACCATTGTGTTTGATATTGGGGAGAGGGGGAATGTCGCCGCTGTTGAGCTTTTGGGGTGGAGGACGAGCATGGTGAAGACGGCGTAAGCATCACGCATTCGATTTCATTACTTAGATACCATTAGACTTAATCATCACTTCTACGCAATCATAGTCTCGCCTTTGTTCATGACGTAGCCTGGGACTTGAGCGCCGGCTCCGTCGTCGTACCCATCAAGTCTGCAATGTATTCGAGAATATCAACACCAGCCAACAGGCTCAAAAACTCCGTCTCCAAAATATCAACTACATCAAGCGTTGGATACACAGACAGCTGGCATGCCGCCCCAGGATCGATCTTGCTTCGGTCCGCTAGACTTCCGCTCCGTAGTGCTTGGATGGCTGAGGTCATGCCGAAACCGTTGTACAGCAGCGACTCGTACGCGCCGAACGTCCCGCATGCCTTAATCCAGGAACACCTTGAATATCACTGTTCGATACACCAACGTTCATTGAATCATTGATGGAGGCCGAAGCACCTGTTCGGGCCTGCGTTTGAACAATTTGTCGTAGAGAGCAGAGTAAAATGTCGTCGTTTGGACCCATGCGGAGTCGCCATCGTTTTGGCGCAGTCGCGTAAGGTATGCGCTGTTATATTCTTGTTGCAATTCCGAGAGGGTCTATGACGCGTCTTTGTTACCCTTCTTAGGATATAACTTGGTAGGCGGGACAGGATTGCTCTTCGCGAAGCTGCTGATCTCCGCGGGACTCTCATCGATAGCCGTACCCTGCAATCCCTGCATATTGAGTGTAGGCTGCAAGAGACCGTTGAGCGTATAGCCGTGATCGTTGTTCAGATGCCCAGTGAGTCGATTCTTGTATCGGGTTTGAACGTATGTGAGGACATCGCCGGTGGTATTGGGGGGTCGAGGTCGGCTGGGGGACGAGAAGGCGGAAGAGGGTATCGTTTGTGTTGTGGAGGAGGCCAGTACTTGATAACGTTACACCGAATGCGCCGAGGAGATCGGATGAATTGGGGGTCGGGACTGGGAGCTGCGAGGTACGGGTACGGGGAGGGATGATGGGGCAAGCGCTGGTGCAGCATTGGCGAAGCCGCGTAAGTAGGCTGTTGCGACTAGACCGAAGTAATTGGCGCGTGTCAGATTGAAACGAGTGAGTAAAAAAATCTTGACCGTCGCATTGGACAATCGTGCCCTAGTCCTTGCAAGGTCGATAAGGCTACTATGCCCATCATAGAAGACGATATTGGTCGCAGGCCGCTCAGGATTGTTTTCAACGCGTGAGCGTGATACTAGCTTTCCGCCGTTGTGCAAAGTCCACATTGCGTTGTTGTGCGTATCATCGTGATTAGGAACCTTCACGAACTTCGTGCTTGGGACGGAAACTACGATTGATGACAGTAGAAGTGTGCAAAGCTATGTCGAGAGCAAGTACTGCGGTAAGCGGTGAGCAGTACTGAAGATGGTACGGGCCGTTGAATTTGTGTTTGGGATCATTGGATGGTGCTTGGGACATTAAGACCTGTTCTTGGGCGTACGAGTTCCATTATGAGAGGCAACCTCGTAGGCTAACGCTGCCGTACGTTATGTAGTCATTGTGGCGACACGTTCTTCCTTTGTCGTTGTGTCTGGCGGTTGATGTGCAACACTTCACTACTTTGACCTTTCAGATCGATATCGAGTCGACCCGTAAGTTTCAATACGGATGTCGCCGGCCTTCCACAAATCTTCGTCTTCACTATGAGAAATTAGTATGATAATGGTGTCGAAACAACCCACGGGCAGCTCATCCGATAGTACTGAGCAACACGGCCCGAAAATGTCGGCCCGAGAGATCATCAGCTGATCGTGTATTTTCTCTAAGCGACCACCTTCCAGACAGCCCGCACGCGCAATCTCCGTCTTCAACTTGGATGAGAAAGTGGAGATGACATTGCTCCTTCAGTCCAAGCCGGTGCTCGGATTCGGCTAGGATGCTATGCCAAACGGCGCTGACGGTATAAGGCATGTCGGATGATTTTGAGTTTGTTGGCGCGAACGCCTGCGGGGCGAAGTTCCCTCGAATAGAATGGCTCTGGATGATGTTCCTAGCCCGTTTGCTGTGTTAACAATGAAGTATTGGCTGGAAATCTCTGCTCGTGCGAAGCAATGTTGCTGCATTAGACTGCAGCCGTTCTAGGTGTGGTCTAGTAGGTACGCTCAATAAGCGACTGCTGTGAGTACATTAAAGATAGCGGTCTCTGCTGGAGGTGCTGGCTAACAATGTCCGTTGTCCACGCTGTAGTGCTTCATCTTCGCGCCATGTGAAAGTTGCATGCGTTGCACAATAGCGGTATACTCTGCCGGTCGAAAAGCAAAGCGTAAGCGAGACAGCCGCAGCATCCCATCTGATGTACCTTGCAGCCAGAAGTCAGTACCATGCCCTCAACAAGAACACATGGACCATTCGTTTCCATCTTCTCACGCACGAAAAGCCACCATCATACGCCAATCCTTTTTTTTGGCGGGTTTGAAAGGTCGCTGGTCGACGAATGATGCGATGTCGTCGTGACAAGCCCCTCTCTTGACTCGAGGCTGTTCCACAAAGTGCGCAAGCGCTTACAAGACCAGTCGTATTGTACCGCATGTCTCCGATCACGAAGTCTGCTCGTGCGTGCCGTACTCCAGGGACCAGGGAAGCGGAATCAGGCGCACGGGGAGGCGGGTGGAGCGCCGGGTGCGGTGACATGCAGGGACTAAACTTCGAGCTGAACAGGTTTCGGAATCGCAACCGAGCAATCGTCTTCATGCGAACACTGCCTATTGTATTTGCATGTCCCTTCTGTCCTCGAGACCGAAGAACAGTCACCGCCAGCGTTTAGATGTTGTCTTATTTCTAAAGCTCAGCAAAACAGACACCTGCTCGGATGGTGCCGAATCCCCTTTAGCCAAGCTCGCGACCCAGGGGGATCGTCGCATCCTGGGAGAGCTCAAACCAAGTTTTAGGCTTCGCGAAGTCGAATCGGAGACCTGCCGACACCAGCCCACGGAGCCATCAAGCGCAGACTAAACTGAAGCGGCATGAACCTGTTCCAGGCAGGATACATTTCCGCGCGACGCGGGCGGGGAAGAGCGGCGCGCTCCCTGTGATTGACCTATAAGACTCGAACGTGCGTGCGTGCGTGCGTGCGGTGCGGTGCGGTACGCGATCCACACCTCCGCATTGCGTTAGCCCTCGCCTCCACATATTGGCACCGCCAGAACCAAACTTTATATTCGTATTGGGTACCATCCCCTGGGCACCGATCCCCAGCTGCTGGATTTAGAGTTTGCGGAATTGATGCCGTACAGCGGGCCGGTGTCTGGCATATATCTTAGCGGGGAGTTCGCGCCGAATCCAAGGGTCTTAGTTAGTTGAAGCTGTTCGATACTGTTTTGAACGAGCTGTCTTTGATTTTCTTCCTTTCCGCTACGGCTTTGATACCATCACGTTAGACCTTTGTGGCATCCATGAGGGATTGCTGCATTGGTCGTCTGCAACACCGAGACAATGGCATCGGCAGTGGTGAAACCACCGTACTCGAATATCGCCTACCAGTATGTTGTACCAGTGTGGATTGCGGGTACGATCGCTTTGGGGCTTGTTGTTGCCCGGATATGCACGCGTTTGCAGCGGATGAGGAGGTTGCGCGCCGATGACTGGCTCATCACGTTCGCAGAAGTCTGTTTTCCGCCCATTGTTGCTGGATCGTTGCTAACAAGCGGATAGTTGTTCTCTTTGACCAACATGTGCATCGCTACGTCGGCTGTTGCCTATGGATGGGGAAAACCCAGACTTTGGGTTGACCCAACTGACTTGGGTAAGATATTGAGATTGCAATTTGCGACACAACCAATTTGGATCATTACGCTGTGTCTTGTACGCATGTCAATTGCACTCTCTTTGCTTCGGTATGGGACCTCTAGATGGTGGAGATGGACTCTGTACTTCGTCATGGGCCTCCAGGGTCTCATCTCGTTGAGCTGGATCGTGATTGCCTTTGCGCAGTGCACCCCTGTATCGGCCAACTGGGAGCAAATACCGGACGTCAAGTGTTGGCCTGTTCGACACGTCAAAAATTACGGCTGGGCCGTTGCCGGTAGGTGCAGCCTTGCTCGCAAGCGGCAAGCGAACGGAACTGACGCAAACTAGCAATATACATCATAATGGACCTCCTTCTCACGCTGATGCCGATCAAGTTGATCCGAAGTCTGAACCGACCCACTTCCGAAAGGATCCTCGTCGGCGTCCTCATGTCGCTCGGTCTCCTCGCGACGGCCTTCACCATCGCCAAGATCCCGATCAGAGCACGACTCTCCAAGGGTGATCCTCTCCAAGCGACGATATTGCCTTCCATCTATGCGAAGCTCGAAGAAACCGTTGGCATCATTGCATCTTCAGCTCCATGTCTAAAATCGCCCACGGAACAACTGTTGAAAAGGCTCGGCATTTTGAAGGAGCATCAACTTACGAAACCGAGTTTCGTCAACTCGGCACCAATCTCGCCAATGGATAAAGAGCTGAACTCAGACCAGAGCAGTTCGAGTGATAGGTCGGGTCCCCATGGGAAGGACGCGACACGCTTCGACTCCGTGACAATTAAGCCGGGGAGCTCAAGCTCGGTACCACTGGAGCTGAGCGTTCGGCAACAGGGTTGGGATGCGGTATGATGATTCACGATATTTCTTCCTTGGTCTGTGTGTGGCGTTCGGTGGTCTTCACTTCATTGCATAGCAAGGCGTTGGTCTTTTCATCCTGTTTCTCTTAGCGCGGCGTCGGCACACCCTTGATGTATCTTTGTAATGCATAACATAACAGCCTTTGGTGCTGGGTTCTATTCGGACAGACTGTCATTCAAGTGGGTTATAGGCCCGTTGGTACGGATCAACGCCCGGACAAAACGCTGAGACGAATGTTACCTTGCGCAAGAACGGATTCGAACCTTATACGATGAAGCAGTATTGGCAATAACGTGTCGCTGTAGGAACTGTGAGCTGGACGAGAGAAGTGCAGGCGACGCTGAGATGGAAACATCATTATGCTGGGCGTCTGCCGAATGGCCACGATGCTGACTTAGGCACTTATCTTTCACTGATAAGCAAACGTCCAACCTTCCTTGCGGTCCATCCGCCACTGCTGTGCAACGAACAACACCTCTTCTCCAACGCTCTAGAGCTTCTATGCTCCAGGAACAGTATCCACATCTTCTGTGAAGCGCATGTAGCATACTAAGTTCAAGACCAATACGGTAGCAGGGTACAGTTCAACTGGAGGATGAATTCAGGGTATCATTTCATGGTAACGTTACAAGTGCTATAAACACCGCTCGAAATTTTCATAGATGCATTCCCGCCGAGACCTTTCCAAATTGCTGATCAATGATATAGTCGAGTCTTTGACTCGTCACTGCCGGCTCTGGAAACGTCATGACATTGTCATTGACGCTTTTCGGAGAATTGGGTGCAGATATTATTGTCCCAGCCTTGGAAACCGCCTGCTCAATGTCAGTGATCTGGAATCTTTCAGGTTCACAGCAAGAATCATCACATACCTCGCTGAAGCTCCACGTGGACTCATGCTCGCTCTTCACAGTAGTTTCATACGTCACTCGGATTTGGTTATTTTCTTTTCGGCGGAAGTCGTGGTACGCGAGCGTAGGGTGGATGATTGCACTCTCGGCCGAGCCTTTCCGGCCTTCTGGTGCGATTGCGAGAGGATGGGCGCATCGTTTGCTTGCCATACGCTTCGGTATGACACGGACGATGCTTTCGCGCCACTTCGCCATTGATATCGACACCGGGGTCCGTTCCGATTCTCGTATTGGCAACATCTGTGTCTCCTTCTTGTTCATTCCCAGCACAGCCATCGCCTTGGTCTTTAGCGAGTCGTCGTCTCCTCCGAACCCGGAAATCGTTTTTCGGTGCTGATGAGAAGTATACACCGCGCGGAGTGCTGGTACGGATCCGGCCATAACAGCCAAGGCGGCTTCGCAGTGCAGCATGAAGGATATCCATGTCACTCCAAATTGCATCTTGCCAAACACGTTGCGATGCAGGCCACCAGCAAGTCGAGTCAGACTGAGTATGATGCAGGTCCCAGAGAGGCAGAGAACCACAGCTATGCGAAGCTTGTGTTGAAACTGCAGACGCGACATTCGGAGGAGGAGGATAGGGATGCTTATGACTGCAGGCATTCGTCAGTGGGTTATTCGCCGGCAATGCAACACAAATATACTTACTCATAAGGTCAGTCACAATATCTAGGACCTGCGCAACCACGCCTGAGCTGATGCTGAACGTGTAGTTGGTCTGCATGAAACACTGTGCTACACCACACCGTTAGAAGCAGTTTTAAGCGAAGCGTATGGATACGTACCTGCATCGGCCCCGAATTTTGGACATAAGATGAAGTTCTCCAAGATGATGACAACGCCGCTTACCGCCGTGGCCCCGACCGTACACCAGAAGTACACCATCAGCTTCCGATTCACGTTCCTCAACATCCGATAGAATAGCGTCAGGAAGCTAAACTTTATGGCGAAGATAGCCACCCAGCCGAGTGTGAGATACGATACGAGGGTGACGCCGGTCTGTAACAACTGATTTGTGTAGCTGGGATTGTTCGCAACGTATGCGAGTACGGAGAGATGTGTTGTCGCTGCATCGATAACGTAAAGTCTTTTGCTGAAGGAGTAAACGAGGCCGGTCTCGGCAATGAGACATATCGTAGCAAAGAGGACGAGATAGTCCTCTAGTTTGAGGGAGTCCTGGCTGCGATACGCAAAGCAAAGCCGAGATACCGATGCCACGATTGCTAGCACTGCAAGGAGAATGGTGAAGACCTATGAGTCTGTCAATACGCGCCATCTTTCGCCCGCTGGATTCACTTACCTGGAAAGCCAGTGGAGTCACCCGAGACGCATGATCAATCATGTGGTATATCTCCTCCTTGGGCAACTCTGGCACGTCCGCGATGAGGTCGTGAATGCGCTCCATGGTCGCTCGAAACGCTACCTCTATTCAAGGACAGAGCTAATAGCGCAGGAACACCGGAAAGTAGCTGGGCATTTGGCGGGGTTATCATGGTCGGGGCTCACATGCAGCAAAATTCCCGATGGGGATCAAGACTGTATAGCTCACAGTGCGGCCACGAGGCTCGCTGCGTTTGGCCCCATGGAGCGGCGCAGCGTGCCTCCAGTCTACGCGGTGCCAGCGATCATTTACGGTTATCAGCCATCGTTTACGCTCGTCACATGCGGGTCTTCCTTCAAGCTATACCGGCGGTGTTTATGGTCGCTCTCACAAGGTTTAGATCAGTACAACACGGTCGCATTTCACCATAGAGTACTCCGCGAAGCTCCGAAACGGCGCGATCAAACATGGCAAAAGGCGAACCCGGTACGATTTCATCTCGACTCGTTCAGACGTCGCCCCGTTCAATGTCGCGCAACAGGAGGCATGGTCGACGTACGAGGCTAATAGGCTGCCTGAATGTGAGACGCTTGGCTCGGGCTTCAAAAACGCCGTGCGATTTGTCCTCCTCAACCCGGCGTAGTGGTCAGATTTCTAGATCACCGAGAATAGATGGATGCAATATGAAACAACCGGTGAGAATACGGTCGTGTCCTCGGGTTTAAGAGCTGGCCAACGCGTGTTCGCAGACACCGGCTGCTAGGCTGCTAAAGGAAGTGCACGTAGAAGTCACGAGCGAAGTGTCGCACGGGAAACGGAGCTAGTCCCGAAGGAGATTGTTCGGTCAATTTCGGCCAAAACTACGCCAGCCGAGCTTCGCGCGAAACTCGAAAAGGGTTTTGTCCTTTTCGACTCCCCATTTGCGTTATAGTGATCTCCAGATGTATTTTTCTACTTTTCAATGATGGCATTTAAGAAAGAGTTCGGACCGAGTGTGTCATAGTTGACGATGTAGCCCAGGCGTCATGATCGTTAATTCTTCCTCGGCTGCAGTGTTTACCATTACGTACAACTGCGCAGCTCTTGCGTCGCGACGTGTTCCGCGTCTACTCAATGACTTCTTGTGATCGTTAGATGTCTCATTTGTTTCATTCCTTTTACTCCTTCTTCTTCTCACATCAGTCCATCAGCCAAGCCGAAAATGTCGCAATCGGATATATTCGTGCAAACGGAGCGACACATTCAAGACGGGCTTGCTCGACTTCCCCCATGGCTCAGTCGCTTCTTAGGGTACCGCGGAAAGAACTTGCCTCCATCATCAAACTTGGTCACTTGCGTGTGGGGGTTCATTGGGGCCTTCGGCGGCGTGGCCATCCTCAATGCCGTATTCGCGCATAGCGACTACTTCACTAGCCGCAATGTACCTGCGATTGTCGCTTCGTTCGTAAGTATTATTCTCATGATCGATAAAAGACAGAGGAACTGACGTCGGATTAGGGTGCATCGGCCATTCTTTGCTACGGCACGATTGACGCCCCGCTAGCCCAACCACGAGCTCTCATCTTCGGCCACTTCTTCAGCGCTCTCACGGGCGTCATCATTGCTACCATTTTCGGCTTTCATCTCAGCAAAGACAGCGACACTATACCGCCTCTCCAATGGCTTGCTGCCAGCCTTGCGACTGCCATCGCGCTGGTCGTCATGCATCTAACCAAGACCACGCATCCGCCCGCCGGAGCGACCGCTCTTCTACCCTGCATTGATCCCGGAATATGGGCGCTGAGATGGTACTTCCTACCCGTAGTGCTTCTGTCATCGTCATTGGTGCTTGCGAGCGCGCTCCTGGTGAACAACATCCAACGTCAGTATCCGAAATTTTGGATTGCACCTATTCCAGCTCCAGTTGCGCAAAAGCCAGACCTGGAGAAGGCGGAAAGCACACCATCACAGTCACCTTAGTAACTTTGTGGTTTGGAGTGTGCCATGGCTTCCGTAGCATCATGCGATTCGCAACTTCTGGGATTCCATTTTCTGCACCGTGCTCTTGAGCTGGCGAGCTTTGATGGAGTCTTAGAGTACTAGATCCTCGCACATACAGCCTAATCATGGGTCTTTTGAATGCGCGAGAAGTTAGATGTCGTTTCCGATAGAACACAGATTTAGCGCAGGTACGCTTCGCCAATCCAGGACTAGCGCCGGCTAGCAAATCACATTGCCGAACGCCCCACGTGGCAACACCAAATTTTTCCCAGAAGCATCGTGAACAGCAACGGGCTCAGCGCTGGTGGGAGCATCAACAACCCATTCGCAATCTACTTGCTATCCAGCCAACTTCGTTCGATATGAAGCACCATGTCTGCATCTCTCGATCAAGTAATGGAAGTAGATGACCCAATGTCACCTCGGCACTGTTCCACGTTTGCCTGCGGTCGTCAACAGGCGGTGAAAAAGCGCGGAACGTCCGAGCGTGAGACTAGACTAACATCAAATTGAGGTATCAGATCCTGATCGCCAGTTTTCTATCTCTTTTCTCTTTCAATGCCGTCGCTCCTTCCCCGCAATCGATCTGCTCCTCTCCACACAAATTCGTAACCTTTTAGACCTTACGATTATCCGCTTTGCTTACCAGGAGGTCTGATGAGCCTCTCGCCCGGCTGCTTGCCACCATCAAGCAGTCTGCCGCCAGTCCGCTCACTTTACACCGTGACCGAGGAAGTCATCGTTTCGGCATTATACAACCTCCAAGCGTTATACTGCCCGCTCCGCCTTCAGATCAACCTCTCACACGGCAAGAACGCCGCACCTATCCCCGCCCAAGTTGATTCCGGCTATGCCTCTGAGGATGAAGACGAGGTAGCAGGACCTGGAGAGGGATGCAATACCGAGCACGCCATTGCCGCCCTTCGCGCAGACGATTTCGAACGCTCGGTCGCAGTCCGATGGCTCACAAGCTTGATAGGTCGTGCTAATGAGCTACCTTTCGAGTGCGAGGATACGCGTGATCGCGTCATCGACGACGCCGCTTTCATATTGTCCTCCTTCAGTGAAGTTGCGAGTGGAGGAGTGGAGGAAGCGCTGACTCGCGACTTCTCTTTTTCGACGGCATCTTCAGAAACAATCAACATCCGACTAAACGATGCGCCGCTTTCCGGAACCGATCACACCGACGTTGGACTCCAGAGCTGGGGCGCTAGTATTGTATTCTCAGGGCTCATGTGCGCGTCCCCTGAGCGCTTCGGACTGGAACGACTGCCTGCAAATGCGAGTATCATTGAGCTGGGTGCTGGCACAGGACTCATAGGGCTTACGGCTGCAAAGATGTTGCCGCATCTCTCTGCCACGAACGCATCGATCCTCGCAACGGACTATCATCCCTTAGTACTGGAGAATCTTCGCGCGAACATTGCGACGAACTTCCCGAGCACATCTGCACATATTGACACGATGCTACTCGATTGGTCTTCGCCCCCGACGTCACTTGAATCTTCCGCAGACATGATATTTGCAGCTGATGTCGTGTATGCTCCAGAACACGCAGCCTGGCTTCGTGACTGTGTGGCTCAACTACTCAAGCCTGGGGGCTTGTTCTGGCTCGTGGTGACGGTACGCAAGGACGGCAAATTTGAAGGCATTCCCGACACGGCTGAGACGGCGTTCCGGAGATTAGGAGGTCCAGAAAAGAACGGACATACGTTGGAGATCCTGGAGAAGACGATGCTCGCAAAGCAGAAGGGCGTCGGAAGGGGCGATGAAAGCGGCTACATGTTGTTCAAGATTGGTTGGGGCGAGGTATCTTAGGCTGGGCGGCTGTCATGGAGAAATACCCTTAGACATTATGATAGATTCTAGAATAGATGTTTAGAAAGCGTACAGATGGATGTTGGTGTTGATTAGTAGTGCTATATCCATGGTTGACGGCGTGAAGCTCTGGAACGGCCTGGCGTGGCCGAGCACCGCCACCGATTGGTTGGGGATTACATGTTCAGCGACGATCGCACGGACGGTCCAGCCACACAATCGGCATTATCTGGTGCCTTACAACACAGTTTCAAGGTTTTCCATTTCTACTCACCATCTTTGAATAAGGCGCCAAAATCGGACTTTGCTCCATGTACGCAACGCGCTACAACGGGCAGCTTTGCGAAAAGTGTAGAGAGCTCGGGGTCTAGTCCCAGCCAATGTGCGGGCGCTCTCGGCCGGTCTCGCCGCCGAGGCTATCATTGGGTGGCGAAAGGAACTGGGAAGATCGACACTCGCCACGCCCCTCCATCGCGACGAAGAATAAGGTGTGCACAGCGCATTGCTTCGCGTCTCTCGCCGCTGCTGTCGCCTTTGGCTAGCAACCGACACCGCTATGGCATCGCTGCCTCCTGCGCAGGGATCGGGCGACGCGACAGACCGATCAGCTGCATCCAAGATCGCCATCCCGAGGCTCGAGGGACGACATGGGAAGAAGCAGGAGAAGCCACGGCAGCCCAAGCCGCGCAAGTCTCGGACGCAAAGGGCTTGCGACCTTTGTCGCAAGCGCAAGGTACGCTGTACCGGCGAGCCGATACAATGCCGTAACTGCGTCGAACAGGGTGCGACCTGCGTATACTCCATGGCCCGAAGAGATCGCTTCAAAGAGTTCGTCTCCTGGATGTCGGGTCACGTGGCCAGCTCGAGTTGCTAATCTTCGGGGACAGGGCTACGCAGAAGAACGCTAAGCTCGTTGCTCTCTTGAAGGACCTGTCTCTTCATGTTGACGACGACGGGCAGAAGATGATTGAAGAACATCTTGAATCTGTATGTTTTGTCCCGTCGCGTCCGTGGCTGGAGCTGATGCAGAACAGCTCGGAGACGACGGACCAGATGCTGCGCCTACCACAACCCCAGAGGTGCTGGGGAAGCACTCGAGAGAGTCGACGCCATCGGACGCAGGAAGCGACGCGTCGGAGAGTTCTGACGACGACACCGATCCGCTGGATGAGGACGTCCTTCAGAACCGTGAATCAAGAGCCACTGGATTCGTCGGAAGCAACTCTTCCGTCCAGTGGCTCCGCAGTCTAAAAACTCGCATGGGAAGTACAGGTGGGGATAATACGCCACGTGGTCTGCCGTATCGACAGTCTAACAAGCATGTCCTCGCAGGGCTCGAGCATCCAGCCTCCCGCTCCCAATACTCGGGAAAGTCTTTGCAACACGGCAACAATCTACGCGCCTCCAGCTCCACTTTCTATCTCGATGATGATGACCTCGAGTTGGATGTTATGGTGGATCCGTACGAACTACCCTCCTCAGACACAGCCGAAAGGCTATTCGATAACTACATGAAAACGATTCACGCATCTTTTCCCATCCTTCCGGATGGCTTTGAAGACCAGTTTCGCAAATGGAACGAGTCCCGCAAACAAAGTCGACACTATCAGGTCCCCGAGGAATGGCAGGCCATGCTCAACTTGGTCCTAGCAATCGGCGCACAATATTCGCATCTCATACAAGCCGATGGAAACGTCAAAGAGCGGCAGGATGTCATGTTCATGACAAGAGCGTGCCGGATATTACGTCTTGATAAAATTGCGACGTCGCTTCCAGCTCCCAGTCTGATGTTCATCCAAGTAGGTCCTGCCCAAGATCTAGGCTTAATCACCACTAACTCCTCAAAGGCTCTCGGACTACTATCCTTATACTATTTAACCGTTGGCCAAGTCAGCAGGTAAGACTGTTTAACATAGAGTCGACTTTCCTCTTAACTTACGCTGCGTGGCAGGGCATGGATGATGGTAGGTATATCTCTACGCTTCGCTCTTGCGGCCGGCCTTCATCTGCGGAACGATGACCCCGCTGCTATGGCTAACAAGAAGGAGACATTGGTACGGACATGGTGGAGTCTGCACTCGATCGAAAGTCTCCTGTGCACCATCATCGGTAGACCGTGCATCATTCCCAACAACGAATGCACGGTACCGTTACCGCAGATCGTTCCGAAGAAGCCAATCTTTGACTCTAACACGCCCACCTCACGGGACTCAACACACTCCTCTTCCCGAGGCGATTCAGATACCGTCACAAAATCCTCATTTCTGGGCGCGCGCGTAACAATCGCGATTATTATGCAAAAAGCTCTCGCAAAGCTCTATGCGCCCCAACTGGCTGTCGATTCCTGGGGCCGCGTACAGTCCGATATCACAGCACTGCTGAGCGAGATAGACGAGTGGGCCCTGTCGGCACGCCTTGCCGGTCTGAGTCCCGCGAGCTCCCTCGAAGAACCCGGCATCGAGCGAGCAAAATTAATTTTGAGTTTCCATTATCACAGTGCGAAATTGCTCATCTGCCGCCCTTGCTTGTGCCGCATCGAACGCCGCAACAAAGGCCAGAGCGATACTTCTGCCGACTTCTACCAGAGGACCGCCGACATGTGCGTGCAGTCTGCGCAAGCGATAACCAAATTGCTACCGGACCAGGTTGACCTGCGATTTATCTACGAGCAAGGCCCGTGGTGGAGCATTGTGCATCACATGATCCAAGCAATCGCTGTGTTATTACTCAAGATGTCGCTCGGAAGCTCACACAAAGTGCATGACGGCGAAGACCTATCCGAGAGCGTCAAGAAGCTCACTCGATGGTTACATTGTATGAGTGTCAGCAACAATGTCGCGGACCGCGCATGCCAGGTTGTCGTCGACATCATAAATGCCAGCGCACCACGCGTCCGCATCGACATATCCGGGATCACGTCGGACAACCCCAGCCTCAACAACACCGGAACCACTGCCCACTCCGCTAATTCTCGCCCATCTCTGTCAACACCAAGCGACTCCTCCAGTTCGCGCCCATCTCTTTCGATGCCAAGCGACTTCTCCAGTTCACACCCATCCTTCTCCATACAAAGTGACTCGGCCAGTCCCCGGCCCTCTTTGTCAACATCAGGATCCTCCAACCCACGACTCTCTCACGATAAACGAATTCCACCATTGCAGCAACCTTACTCAACACAAACAAGCCCCCTCGCGCTACCAAATAACTGGTCACCTCGAGACCCCTACACTACCACTTCAACAGCCGTAAGCCCCAATACGCAAATATCGACCCCTCAGGATCTCTACAACTCTACGGCAACCGCCAATGTCATTCCGCACACCCAATATACCTCACCCCAATCAGACCAGTTCCAGCATCCCATTAATACACAGTCGATGCCCTTGCAGCAAGAAGATGTGAACATGCAGTACCCCCTACAGCAAAACTTCGACGACTACCCGTTCAACCCGGAATTCTCGCTCGATGGGGGCATACAGATGCCGTCTGTCTTTGGGAATCCTTTCTTGACGAATTTCGACCACTCAGACGTGCTGTCGAGCATGTTTGGGGAGGGAAGTAATGATGGAAGCATCAGTGATGTTCTGGGGATGGGAATAAGTGAGGAGTTTCAGCGGTAGCGGGGTGGGAAGGAGCGTGTAAGCTGGCTACACGTGGAAGCGGACGACTGGATGAAAATATATTCAAGAAACAAGTAACATGTTTTTTTCTACTTGGTAGATTTTCTCTCTGGGGATGTGGCACATGTTTGGTGCTCATCTTATTTTTGGCGCCTTCTCGAACATGGCATTAGTACTTAGATAACACATAACAAATACCAACGCTCAGACTAGACCAGACGGTATCTCGTGTCCGAGTTCATAGTCATGACCATCCTGCGCCCACCGAATTGAACCTTGACCCCTTTTACTCCAAGACTTTTGGACATTTGGGGGCAGTGTGTGTTCACTAAGTCTAGTCACATGTATCACCACGGTGGTCATTCAAGCAAGAAGTGGGTCCCGGGAAGGCTTTGTCTATTCAGATCCAAACGAGTGTGCGATAACAAAACAAGGAGACGTCTCAAAGCCCGACTCCGCCTTTCACCCACGACCTCCAAATCTCATCGGCTCTCGCCGAACAAGCCCCCATTTAGATGATCTTCACCGACTGAATCGTCTGCGTGAAGCAATTGTAATTCGTACGGGGCGCAACATCAAAATATCTCCCAGACTCGTCGCAATCCTCGAGCGCATACAGCCTCACTACAACCCGATTAGCATTCCACCATCTCACACCTCTTTCACTACGAAGTGGGACTTACATGTACGCGTCAGAGTGTTCCCGGTAATGTTCTCAGCCTTGTAGGGGTTCGTGATGCTGATGTTCCGGCAGTTGGTCATGAGCTGCGTGGCGACGAAGTCGTCGGCCAGCGGGGCGCCGCAGGTGTTGCCGCCTGTGGGCGGGTTCCAGAAGCGGAGGTAGGCGGTGGGGGTTGCCTGGCGCTCTTGCACTGGGCTGCCGGGGATGGCGAGCGCGGTGGTGGCGAGGAGGGCGAGGACGGAGGTGGTGAACTGCATGGTGGTTGAGTGGAGGGGTGGAATGAAAGATGGAGTGTTGAGATGGAGTGGGTGCTGAAGGTATGAGTTGTGTTGGGATGGTGAGGATCTCTGGTGTGAAATCGGAGGGCCTTTATACGTATACCTACGGCGAGGCTGTTACGGTTGAGCCATGTCATCCCATCATGCTACGCTGCTGCGGTGTGATAGAAGGGCTAACTCAGCCTTCTTCCACTAGTCGCCCACTACGCCTCTCATCGTCACCTGCCAATGATGCCTTCCAGTCGTCGTCACGCTGTGACGCTAATTCTTCCCATCACACACCAAGCGAATGGCAATGCTTCACTGGAGCGGGAGGAGTATGTAAGATGTAACGCTGGGCCACTTCCTCGATCTCATAGCTAACATCAGAGCATGCTCGGAGCATCATGTGGCTTTCCGAAGCTCAGTGAAGATCTCATGGTCATAGTCGTTTGGCTCTATGGTCACTGTGAGCGGGAAGAGCGGGATATGCTTACGTTGTATGTTGGGAAGATGAAAGGGGGGAGTTCTATGCCAGCGATTTTGCCCAGTCATCGATGGCCATCTTTGTTCCAACGTATGCAACTGGACCGTTGAAAAGCTGACATAACTGCTACCAGAGGCATAGTCATCGACTGTGACCAAAACTTCAGCAGTGTTCGGCATCACCATCGGAAGCGAATTCACCACCTCGGACCGAAGGACATTGCGGCATACTCCGCTGCACCGACTGAGACCCAAAGCTATAGCTTACACAGACTATAGCATCCATACGAACTTCGAAACCCACGTGCAAGCAAGATCCATAGGGCTGCTGACTTGCTTACGAACGTTGAACCTGCTTCCGGCCCGCGTTCCGATGGGTAGCGCGGCTTTCCGTCGACCAAGTCGTTGTGCCGCAAGCCACGCTTATTCGAGTCAGCATCATGCGGCAGAGGTCAGTTTTGCGGTGTGATGGGATTGTTCACTAGGTGGACTGGTGATGCTGTACTGGGCGTTTGCTTATGTTTGCGGTGCGGCATGTGAGGCGTAAGCGTCAGCGCAGGGACGTTATGTGCGGAGGTGTGTGATTTGATCATCAGAGGTATGGGCTATGAATCGATAGAATTGTTTGTGACCTTGGGACGTATCTCAAAGAGAGGATGAGTGTAAGTATTCCTTGGTGGTGTTCTTTGAAGCCGCCGTGTAGTAATGGAGACTCGAAGCGGTGTTCTATGAAATCAGCAAGGCAACATCGTAAGGCGAGGCGTTGTGATATTAGTAGTATATGGGAAAGACCCCCAAAGTAAGTTGTAGAGCATACACACGTTTGATGGGTCCCTAAATCATCTCCACCTGTGAAATATGCATCTGGCGTGATTGAGAAAAAAGAGGCAAATGGACGGGAACGAAAGCGTATCCAAGGCTGAAGATTTGTAGCTGATTGGTAGTTTCTTCGGCTGAGCCTAGGTGCAGACTAGCTGAATGTTACCTTCTGATCTTACAGGTTAAAGGTAGGGAGAGGTCGGTATCGGGGGCGGAAAGCGCGGATCGGCATAGAGGTAGTAACTCCATGCGATATCGACCGTATGCTGGCACGCGTACACAACGTTCCCCAGATTTTATGTGTGTATCGCATCAAACATTCTTCACTTGTTTCAAGCGTGAGTTTCGATACCTTACAGGAGATCTTCAATGCTAGGCTTTAGTCTCCGAACAGCCTGCAACTCTAATGCGCCACCGACCCGGTCCGGCGAATGCATCTGCGTCGATCAGCAACCAATGAACGTTTGTCCGATCCCTACTGCATTTGTCCGAAGATTTTTCCTTCGCCTCCAGTCCATACGGGACAGCTCCGGATCTTGAGCATTGTCACTCTTTCCGAGCATTCTAAGCTAATGGGTCTCGATCCTGACCTTGCAAGTCTCTTCTCTATACAACATACTTAAGGCCCACCAGCTACACCTAGAGAAGAAGCATACCTCTCGATCACTGCGCTTCATAGAGGATCTTTTCCATTGCGTGCCGCGGATGAACATGTCGCATAATAAGGCGGGAGCTAGCGGACGCCTACGCCGCGCTAGCACCGATCTCGCGTCATCCGATGGTAATTCAACGGTCATACAAGCACTACTCTGAGTGAACTTTCGTGTCTTTGATTATTTGGATTGTTATTACCTCGCCATGTTCGCGATGCTGTCAGCGTGCAGGCCACTGTCGTCAGTGATTTTGTGACGTTGAGTTAGCTGCCGGAGGTCCCGAGCACTCGAGTGCCCCGGAGCGATGATGTACTTGCACGTCCAATCTCCTGAAACTTACCGCATACTCAATCATCGCAAGATCTAAAGTTTGGTTTTCCAATGTCAATTCCCATCTTCTAACTGCCATTTGCTACGATTTCGCCCCACATCCTCGCTCGTGATACCCGCTACTGACCTTGCCATGCCACGCGTTCCAGTCCACCGCGAGCCCAAACGACATCACCAGCAAAACGGCCGAGGTCACAGCCGGAACCAGAGTCGTCGCTATGAGAATCCCCATATCAGTCCTATGACAGGGCATTTCGTCGCCGCGACCGGTGAATTCGTGGGAACGTTCATGTTCTTGTACTTTGCGTTCGCGTGTCAGATCATGCTGAATACACAAGGGAGTGATATATCGACACAAAATGGCGGACCGGGCAGTCAAACGATGGTATTTATTGCGCTCGTATACGGACTGAGTCTGTTGGTGAACGTGTGGGCGTTTTACCGCATTAGCGGTGGGCTGTTCAACCCAGCGGTATGCAAATCCTCTCTAGTCGTCAACCTACCACGACCACAATTACTGACGAGATTGGTTTGCGATAGGTCACCTTTGGCATGGTCATCGCGGGGACGCTTCCACCGATTCGCTCTCTATTCCTTGTGCCTGCGCAAATCCTGGCAGCAATGTGCGCAGCCGGTCTCGTACAAGCCATGTTTCCCGGCGATATCACCCTGACCAACACCACGCTCTCGCCCCAGACGAGTATTGCGCAAGGTGTCTTCATCGAGATGTTCATGACAGCAGAGCTGGTCTTCGTGGTATTGATGCTCGCGGCGGAGAAGAGCAAAGACACGTTCTTAGCACCGATTGGGATCGGGTTGGCATTGTTCGTAGCGATGTTGGGCGGTATGTTGACCCCAAATTTAGACCCACGCAAGAGACCAGCTAACGGGTGATAGGTGTCTACTTCACTGGCGGCTCACTCAACCCCGCGCGAAGCTTCGGACCCGCCGTCGCAAGTGCTCAGTTTTCAGGATACCATTGGATATACTGGGTCGGTCCTCTGCTGGGCGCAGCGATTGCCGCTGGATACTTTCGTTTCGTGAAATTTTTTGATTACGAGGAAGCGAACCCGGGGCAGGATGCCTCGACTACCGACGTTTCGGTGTGAAAGCGTGTGCAATTGCTCGGCGTGAACATTTGCTTGTGGCTGCTTTGTTGGAGCATTTTGGTCGTCGCGGCTTTCAAGCGATATATCTCGGGAAACCTATGCATCTAGTGGAGTTCAGTTACGGAAATAGCACAGATATTCATCGGTGCGAGCACACGGAGAGTCTCTTTCCACTGACAGCCAGAAAAGTGTGGGCGCTGGGGGAGTTCCTTCGAGGTATTCGTATCCCGTAGCCTCCCTTCAGATACACGACTCAGGTCTAAGTGCACTGTGGACGCACTCTTGCTGTGCGGACCGAAGTTACCACCCATCTATTGCCGTACCAGATTGGAATTTCCTACCCCTCTTCGCGACCAAAAATCAACACCCATTTTTCCTTTGTGTTGGCGCATCTTCGAACCCACGAGACCCGCTGCTGACGCCGGCGACTAACGCATCCGTGGTTGCCTCTGGTGTTGAGTCAGTGGCGGCGCCTCTGAATACTTCCCAGGCCGTCAGCGGACCATCGTTGGGGACAGTGCAAGTGCAATCTCTTTACTCGCGCTCATGGTTTTGCGCGTGGGCTCGCACGGCATGGCCCTCGCCTGGGCCGAAATGCATCACAAAATTTGCTCAGGAGGTTGAGGTTTGATGCGCGTTGGAGGTAGGGTCTTATGGGTGTGCGGAAGATGTTCGGCGACCCGCTTCGGCGACTAAGAATGCAAGTGTTGTTTCCTTAGCACCTTCGTGAGTTAGCTCTTGAGCTCAACTTTGGTTCTGATGCGTGGCGCGCGCACGATGTCGTATTTCCCTACCATTTCATCAAACTTATTTCCCAGATGGGAAATTGATGGGTAGAGGTGTGGAAAGCAGCATGGCGTCATGGTACACCATGTTTCAACTTACCAGGTCACTCCTGAAAATTCGTATGGAGCGTCTTGGCTACGACCGTATTACCAGGCTACAATTTCCGACCGTGGCAGTTAGTACGCGGAGTGTCGATGACTGCGGGTCGTCGTGGTACACCACATCTATGTTAACCGTGTTTCTGGTTGGTTGTGTCGGAATTGGCGCGTGTCGTGAAGTGGAATTTGTCAGTGCGATCTGCCGCTTTTGGCATGCTGTCTCAAATGTGTCAGTCGCCGCAACTATGCGCGGTACACCATGATACAGTTCACCATGTCTTCCGTTTACGGCCACCCATGTCAACATACCGGCTGTGACTCGCAACGTGGTCCATACTTTGCGCGTTATATTTCCTATCATAGAAGTTCCTCCTGTAAGTGTCGAAAGCTGCGCACCTTGATGGGACGCTACAAGGCAGCTTCCACGTTGCGCATTCCGCGCCGCTTCGTGGCGACTTTTTAACATGCGCCTCACACTGTTCTGCCCCTCTCTCAATATTGGGAAGTTTACCTTGCCTGGCAATTCTTTTTAAAAGTGTCGATTGCTGCTAAGTCTCGCGGTAGCCTAGGATGGCGTCGAACGTGGTACGTTCGAGCCCGTAGCATGTCTGGTCCATGAGCGGTGGATGTCGAAAACGCCTTTGCTGTTTACTCCACGTGGAAGCCGTCGAATGTCGCCTTGTCACTTCGAATACTTGAAGAATTTCGACCGTTATTGCAACAAATGCAATAATCCATTTTGGCTAGAGTTGTTTGGGCAATGTTCAAAAGCATCGTTCGCGGAAGGTCTTCGCCTTGCGCTTCGCCGATATTGACCGTCGGTGCCTTGTATGGTCTTGACTGCCGATGCTGCTGGTGCCCAGATCGCACGACTCGCAACTGCACCCACTTCACGACTCGGGTACCACCGTCTATGCATCCCGATGAGGCAGTTATCGTTAAGAACGTCGAAGACTGCGATGTTGTGGTGGTACGCCATGCGCACAGGTACCTCGGGAATGGAAATGAGTTATCGCGCATTGAGATACTAGAGTTAGCATACGATTCAACCGCATTTGCCTCATTATCCAGAAACTTCCGCTCGTGGCAATTACGACCGTAAGTGTCGAAGACAGTGTTCTCCCGGTGGTACCTCAAAGCACGGGTACCTTGGGAGTGGAGATGAGACGTCGCTTATAGCTACGCCCGCATTAGGAGAACTCTGATCTTTGTAGCTCCTCTTCTAGTGACTTCCGCGAGCGGCAACTCCAACCGAAGGTGTCGACGACTGTTGATATTCTCCGGTACAATATATGCGTAACGTCTGGTTGATGGAACGGACATCTCGCCATTGATACGTGTCCAAGGTCGAGTCGATAACGGTTTGGTGACTAGTGAGACCTCCCATGAGTCGAGTTCTAGCGAGCTGGAACACGATAACGTAGCACCCGCCCACCCACATTGTCGTCCAACTCCAGAACCTAGTATTCCTCACATATACCATTCAGAGCTCCAATGCTTGCGCGACTCTCTTCAGACCTTCCTCCACTATCTCTGGCGTCTGGGTAAATACCAATCTGAACCATCCCGGCTTTTCTGCCCCCGCTGCGTCGCCGAAAACAAGGAAGACCTTCTTCTCCATCAATCGGTCGTATATTACCTGTGTAATGTTGTGCGCTTGCTCTCCCTCGATGGAGACGCCCTCTGGCAGTGATTTTCCCTTTGCGTTCTGCTGGAATCTTTTGCCCAGGTTGATCCACAGGAAGAACGCTGCATTCGTGCCGGGCATGTGTTCAATGCGATTGTTTCGCAAGGTCTCAACGGCGAACGTGAACGAGGCTGAGAGTCGCTCTTGATTCTTCTGTACGTAAGACGAGAGGAACTCTGCATCCGAAAGTATCGCGATTGCCGCATTTTCCGTCAATGAGGACGGAGATGAGTAAAGCCCGCATGTTTGCATCGCCATCAGCATCGCGGGGTTAGCTTGCGAAATCACCGTGCCGAGCCTGATTCCGTTCGCGCCGAAATCCTTCGAGAAGCCCCAGAGCACGTGGACGAGCGAAGAGTCGATGATGCCCGCTGTGTCGATTGATAGAGCAGAGTGAAATGGTGCTGGTTCTGAGGAGAGGTTGTCGATCGTGTTCTCGAAGACGGAAAGTGCGTAGATCTCGTCGCTAATAAGATGTATGCAATATTTCTGGCAAAGCTTCATCAATGCAATGATCGTCTCTTTGGAGTAACAGCGTCCAAGTGGGTTGTGTGGGTGGCAGAGCATCAACGCTTTGACCTTAACGCCATTTTCGTTCGACTTCAGCAGCGCTTCTTCGTACTTGTCCACACAATCGAGGCCACAAGGATCCACATCTCCGAAAGCGACCGGTACTACTTTGACCCCAGTTCGTGATCCAATGTCGAACAGAAAAGCGCGATAATACGGCCTGCCCAACAAAATGCCATCACCAGCATCTGCAAGAGCCCACGAACAGTGCTCTATGGCCGAGCTGAGACCGTTGGTCACCACCAGATGCTCAGGCTTGACGGGTGCTGCGGGGCCGAAATAGTTGTTCAAGAAACTGGAGAGTACCGAGCGCAGTGGTACTGAGCCGCATGGGCCGTCACCGTAGGTAAGACTTCTCCCTTCGGTATCCACGAGCGTTTTGGTATTAAGAAAATCGCGGAGCTCGCCGTGCATAAGCGAATTCTCTGCGACGCCGAGTGAGACGAAGCCGTTTGGATTGGTAACAGGATGCCATAATTTTGATAGAACACTCCACACCGCCTATGAAGTTAGCGGGAGAGCACTGTGAAACGTAGAAGCTAGGCAGTGAGTCACTGCGGTTTCAGCAGAGCCCCAGTCATTAGAGTAGGGCCATCACGTACACTCTCTGCTGCCGCTTCAATACTCGCCCGACTTCCACGTCCAGAGAGCGTCGATTCACTCATCTGAGTAGTGGAGGGCTCGGTCTCGTTGGTCGAATGTATGGTCGTAGAAAATCTAAAATCAAAAAGAGGCAATCGGGAGGCTCTGACTGTAGGTCCTCGGATGCTGCAGGCCAAAGGATTTGATTGTAAGGATATATATGTGCTATGCACTCTTTCGCTGTACACATTCAGAGCATGTGGTGATCTTTGATTTTCAGAGACACTAGGTTTGTGTTGAAGACATATCGATTACGTCAGCGCTACCATGTCTGCAACCAATCAGATATAGGCACCGTCGAGCGACTGTTCGAACTACGCAGCGTGATTTCCTATACTGCTTTCACTACGTGTTCGGTGAGTACAGTCTCTGGTCTTGCTTTCTCCAAAACATCTGCGTTGACATCCTCCATCGCATCTTCGAGGATCCTGCACTGATACTGTGGGAACTTGCGCGCAGGCACCCCCGCTTCGAAAATCTCGTCTAGCTCCTCTAGAGAACGACCTTTCATCTCAGGCATGTAAAGATAGAAGAAGATGACACAGAGAAAATTCGAAGCGGCCCAGATGTAGCAATACTTCGCGCCCTATCGACTCGTCAATACGCGCATCTTCGGATATACAGAGGCCGACTTACCCAATTCAAGTCTGTTGGATTGATGAAGTATGGAGTGCAAAATCCTGTCAGCCATGCCAGCACATAGCCTAGCGACGTTGCAGTGCCCACAGTCCAAGCTCTAAGTCTAGAACTGACGAGCTCAGTTGCGACGGGGTAGCTAGCACCACCTACGCAGCCATTGTAAAAGAACATGAACAGCGCCATGAATGCGACGAGGACTTTGCCCGTCTCTTCTGAAGTTCTGTTGACAGTGGCTGCAATAGCAGATGCTAACATGCAAAGGCCGCATGCCGTCGCCCCGATCATCAGGATCGCGCGTCGCCCTACAAGATTCTTCATGGCATACATGCCCACGTTGACTCCGATGAAACCGATGCATGTCTTAAGGATGGAGTATTGAAACGCTTTCGTGATGCCGGCGATGCTGAAGAAGTAGGTGGTGTATGCGATCAGAAACCACACCCCGGAAGCTGTTTGGCAAGCGATCATTCCGTAGCAAAGCAGAGTGCGCCGAAGGTCATGACCTATAAACAAAGTCCGCGGTTAGCTATGGTTCTGCAGCTCGCCAAGTCTCACATACCTTTGAACATGTCCATCCATGATACGACGTTTGCGTTTCGCTGTTCCTCATGCACGCCTCGTAGCATTTCGGACCATTCAAGCTCCGTGTCTTCGCGCCCGATGGTACTGCCTCGAAGTCGCTCGAAGGAGCGCCTAGCTTCTGTTTCTCGGCCTTTGTGAAGCAACCAACGGGGGCTTTCTGGGACGAAGAAGAGACCTATAGCCAGGATTGTAGGGACGATGTACAAACAGGCAAGCGGGATGCGATAAGAGTTCTTGTCCATTCTGCTCTTGGTGTAGTTGACAACTACAGCACCAAAGATTGATCCGATATTAACCCAGTATGCAAAAAGCGCTACGATGATGCCGCGAAGGTGGGCCGGTGAGGCCTCGGCTGTGTAGACGTTCGAGAAAGTGACCAGGAAGCCGTTGGCGATTCCCAGGAGGAGACGACCAACATACAGGGCACCGACTGAATCAGTTCCGATTTGGATAGCACATGCTACCGCATTGAGTATACAGGCACACCATAGGCCATGGCGACGACCGAAGTAGGCGGCGAACGAGCCAGCTAGGAGCGCTGACATGAAGCTACCGAGTGTTAAAAGAGATGCAATAAGCTGCTGAACTGTGCTGTCGATGCCGTAGCCGATAGGATTCTTGGGATCTGGGTAACCGAACACGTGAAGGAACCCAGGCATGGCCTTTGTCTGTCAGCATCCTTATAATGGAAAAGATTGTAAAGCAGACCTGGAAGGCTCCAACAGCTGCAGTATCGAAGCCATACTGCATATTCGAGATGGAAACAACACAGCAGATGATTAAACATCTGCGGTTAGCCCATAGCGAGCTCTCCGTGTTCACAATTGCCATCCTTGAGGAAGTAGTCAATGGTATGCCAGTAGATTTCGATGCCGGGTACCACAACTCGGCAGCGAGCTATGTTTGTTCGAGTGTTTAATGGTACGAGTGTTGCAAAAGAACGGCCCTTTCACCTGCATCTTTGGAGATGGCGCTTTGCTTGCTAATTGAAGGATTGACGGTGCAGATCTTGCCCCACCAAGGAAGGGAATAGGCCCCACACGTCCTGCTGCAATATTTCCCCGCACGAGTACGTACCCCATGGGGCATGATGTCCACTACTAGCTTCTTCGATAGGGGGTTCCTTCTGACTAAGTACATGAGTATGGTACGATCTCATCATACGGTACAACCATTTGCGTCCCAAGGTCGAGGTGTAGTAGCTTCGCTAGGGTCGATACATTGCCTCAATAGCATGGAAGAAATGATATTATATGGTTTCGTATGCATGTGCAGGGTGAATTTAAGGGAAGGGTTTTTGAGCGATATTGAATTGCTGGGAAAGGTTGGTTGCTATCGGCTGTGTTTTCCGGGGTACGCGCTAATGACTCATATACGCTAACTACTTCGAGGTGTCTAGCGCTCGAACACTCCGGCTCATCCCGCTTTAGATCCACAAAGCATCCTAGACCGCTATCAACCCGGACAGCATGGCAGCGGCGCAAAAAGTTATCTTCTTCGATCTCATGGGCACGTGCTGCGACTGGTTGTCCGCACTGCTGCCAATTCTCCAGTCGCTGCCTCCGCATCCTTCGCTAGTCCCGGCAGGTACCAAACTTCGGCAATTCGCCATCGCCTGGAGGGAGGGCTTTTTCGATGAGATACACGCTCGCTTTCAAAACGGCGAAACCGCTGAAGACATCGATGTAACCCACCGACGAGTTCTTGACCGGCTATTGCAAGACCGGGATATCGATCTCAATGTGTGGGATGACAAGGTCCGAAGCCAGCTCGTACATCAATGGCATGCCCAGACACCTTGGCCAGATGTAATACCTGCGCTTCGCAAACTACGGGAAGACCAACAGTGCTTCCTCGTTGTTTTAGCGAATGGGACGACTCGACTACAGCTTGACATCGCACAGTCCTCGGGAATTCCCTTTCACACGCTGTTATCCTCAGAGCTACTCGGTTTGACGAAGCCGGACTTGGCCATCTATCAGAAGGCAATGGAGCTTGTCCGACTGCCCCCCGAGAACTGTTATATGCTCGCTTCCCACTTGTACGACTTGGAGGCGGCAAAGGCCGCAGGCATGCACACTATCTATGTTCATCGAACGACCGAAGATGTGGGAGTCGAGGTCTCGCTTCAAGGCGAGCACGTGTTCGTTGATTGGTATTTTGATGGGCGGGAAGAAACCTTCTCTCGAACTGACTGTGGCTTCCTCGGAGCGGCAAGCCATTTGATCGAAGATTCCGAGTGAGGGCCAGAGACGTCCGCTAGCGGTAGCCGCCATATCACACGCTGCCCAAACTGAAGGTAATGGAACTTGTTTGGAACCGGTCCATGTATCAGGATTAAACATTAACCTATATATACCTGGTTCCGTCTCCGTCTTCGAGTTCTACGAACATGTTATATGTACTCCGATGTCCTATATCATCTGATCCAATCAAACACCTTCCCCCAAAAAACCAAGCCCCGAAGAGAACACCAAACACCAGTCTATCCGAGCGTTGATGGCATCACATCTAGTAGTTAAACACCATGAGCGACGGGTTCAGTGCGAAGGGGAACAGGCAGTGGGAGATGATGATGGTGGCCAGCGGCACCGTGGTAGTGAAGCCTGAAATGTCCCAGCCAGGAGGAGCGAAGCAGCCGAGGTAGACCATGCCCCCGGCCAGCGGGATCATGACCATGTACATCCACTTGAAGCGAGAGAAGATCTTCGGCATCTCTGCGAAAAAGTTGGAGTCGGTCTTCTCCTTGGAGGTTGCGCCCCAGTTCATGTCGATGCTGAACATGTGAGACAGGATGGCACAGGCCACGTGGAAGGAGAGGCCGCCGAAGAAGATGACAAAGATCGGCATCCACTTGAAGTTCTCCACGAGCGCCTCGAGCAGTCCCTTCTCACCGAGGCGGTACCTCAGGATGGCGAGCGCGACGTTGGACATGACGTTGAAGACCAGGAGTAATGACAAGAAGACTGCTCAGAATTAGTGAGGCCGCTTAGAGTATTTGGGGTGCACTTACTCTTCCAAGACTCCATATAGTACTTGTCAAGATCGCCGTTGAACCAACCGATCAAGAAGTAGTTCATGACGCCAAATGGAACTGACGAAGCGATGGCATAGTCTAGAAGAGTTAGCATGAGTTTATTGAGACGGAAGGATTCACTTACAGGATGAGATGTAACCGACGATGGTCAACTTGGATGACAACTGGATGTTGGAGAAAAGGAACGTCCGGAAGAGCTTGGTAAAGGGTCCGCGCCACAACCATGTATAGATGGGATTGAACACAAGCTCGTTGCAGCCAAAGGCGTATCTGTGTCATGATTAGCAGGGCCCGCGGTGGAACTGCACCAAGAAACTCACTTCTCCCATCGGTTCAGCTCGTCATAGAGAGTCAGCGAGACACCTTCCTTAAAACCATCACCGTGGTAACTGGCGAGACGGACGATGTTTCCCTTGACCTGCAACCGAAGTGCAATATCGAAATCTTCCGACACGTGGCTCTCCGACCAGAAAGCGACATAGCCATCTTCTTCCGGGGGATTGCCGACGGATTGGACTGCTTGCCAGCGTAGAAAAGCGTTGTGCCCGACGAATGGACCGACCTCGCCGCTACCGACGGAGAAACGAATGGCAGAGTACACGAGGTTGGTAAAGTACGTAATGGCGTTCTCGAAGTAATCCCCGACGACCTGCATAACGCCTGTGCTGTGCTGGATGATAGCGACCTCGGGGGATAGGAACATCTCAGCAGCGCCATACATGAGGCAATCTTCGGGGACACGGGTATCTGAATCGACGATCAAGATGATCTCACCCATTCGAATATTGCCACCAGCCTTTGCGCGCGGGTCAGACTCGAGCACCTCCTTCAAGGCTTCCTGGTACAGTCGGGCCTCTTCGTCTTCGGTGATACCATCTTCCTTCTCGAGACGAGCACTAATGGCGGTTTGCAGAGTATCTTCGACGCGGTTCGAGATGTTCAAAGCAAAGTTCATGTTGGAGGCCTTCTTGAATTTTCCCTTCCGGACGAAGCCGTCAGTGTTGTGCTTGGGACGTGATACCCACCCGATGTTGTTGGTCTTGAAGAAGTCCACGAACTCCTTGTTCTCCTCTTCAGTACGGACGGCCATACCATCGTCGTTCATGAAGATGCGGGCTGTTCCGCCTCTGGACTCGTAGTAGGAGATGGCAGCGTTCAGACTGTTGACGGTCGGCTTGACCACACCTTCCAAAGACTCGGTGTAGATGGGCATCTGGATCGTGATCGGTGGAGGTCGAAATCCGAGGGAGCGCGCTTGCGACAGATTGGGTTTGATGGCGGAGTAGAAGCGAGAGTTGGTTTTGATACTGGTGACGGGTCCGATCATCTGGAAGATGTTTCCGAAAACGACGATGACGAAGAAGAGACCGAACAGCAAGAACAGAGGCTCTGTCGCAACAAGAGCGAGACGGAGCATTTTCTTGTCCGTCAAGGTCTGCATCGCTAACGCACGGTTCCCCAAACCAACAACCAGTATCAAAATCGCCATAGTAGCAAGGCCGACAAATATGGAGCTTGTAAGGACGAGAGGGCGAGCCAATGACTCCCGTGGACCGGCTTCAAGATCTCCCTCCTTCTGCACTTCGTCGACGTTGACATCAAGATCCTTTTCCTTTTCCATTGGCAAGTTGACCTCGGAAGCCATGTACGAGTTGGCACCAGTCGAGAATGGATTGGTGCCCATACCGAAAGGCGACTTGGAAGTACCCCAGATGAGTGCCAGCATTCTCGATTCGAGCTCCATGGCTTGGGAAAGGATGGCACCGAGATCATCGTGCCAGACAAGAAGGATTCTTTCCTGACGAACAAGGGCGGCGTATTGAAACTTCTTGACTGTGCTGGACCCTGCGATTTCGGCCATGGAGTCGTAGATCTGAACTTGAGATCCATTCTGGAAGAGCAACTCGTTTTCAGTAGGGTCGATGACATCGAATACGGCCGATGTTCCCTCGGTGGACATCGTCAAGGCGACTCCAGGGTTGATTCTACTGACGGCTGCGAGAAGATCAGGGTCAACTTGCGAGGGTTCAGTTGCGAAGTCGCCCATAGTCTTCCGGATCATGACACCTGCGCAGATGCCCGGCGGCACAGGACCAGGGATCATCCAGTGCATGGAACATGCTTTGGCGTGAAGGTGTTTCACGATCTGTATTCGAACGTCAGTGTCGGTGTAGGGACGAGCATGATTGCATGCTTTCGCAGGCAGATGGTCACTTACAGCGCGGTACCTTGTCTCCTCGTCGATCTTTGCGGTGATCCGGCGTACATCGTAGGCACTGGACCACCTCGATTGACTCGATCGTTGGCCATTGGATGGTGCCCCATCCAGTGATGGTCTCCTCGACGACTGCGTCGAGTAGACGGAGGGATGTGAAGTCATGTCGAGCAAGTGTTGCTGTAATTAAAGTAACTGACAAGCGCGCAAAACAGGTGCTGAGCGAGTGTGTGGTAGATATTACTACCTGTCGAGCAATATACCGGCACGACGGGGAGTATAGATGGAAGAATATAGAAGCAACGAAGCGAGTGACAAGGTCGGAAACGAGCGAGGGTATGAATACTGTAGCAGCAGAGCGACAATGACAGTGGAGGAAAGAAACGTCCGTTGGCCTGGACCTGAATCCCTGCTGAGGAAGTTCAAGGTATGAGATGCGACACCAGGGGTCAACATATGCATCAATACTTCAGAATCTACATTGGTATACGGGGCGTGGGTCTAGGTCGCCACAGCTTCTCTGCAGTGCGCAGCCTATCAACCTTGGTGGCTACAATCCCCGGTTTTGGAAAGCGCTACTATCGATCCATGCTCGTCTATCGAAGACCGGCTGTTCCAAATCCGAGTCGAACCCAGAATCGATATCGCCTAGAAGACGCCGTGCTGTCACTCTCCTGTAGGGTCGTTGCTAAATCTGGACGGCGCTTCCTCGATCAGGTATCGTCAACACGGCCCAATACTGCTTCAGGCGCTCAACACATGGCAAACGTCAGGGGCACGGGAGGGATGTAGAGCTCTTTCCGGTTCCGCAAAACGAGAGTGCAAATCCACCACGGTGGGTCGTGACATGGCTGCAGGTTTAGCGAATGATGGCACGGGTGGCATCCTACACCTGCTCGTGGCAAATTAATTTGACTTGCCGAGCTTATCGAAGCGCGTGCCTGAACTTCCCGCGCCAGTGTTGCTGGTCGCGAGCCTTGGCCGGTCACTCCTTCGAGATGCCGTCTGCGAGACCCAGACGCCGAAAGATTGGCAACCCCAGCCAACAACAAGGGCCCTTGCTGTCACGATGCATGTGTCCACTTGATGTCCTGGGCCGTGGGTTCATACAAGGGACTGTGCAGCGACATCCTGGACTTGAGGATCGACTATAGGATTCCCCAATCTGTGATCTGCGCAGGGCTGGCATCACCTCATAACTCTGTTGACGGTCAAGGCAAAAGGCTCTGCAACACCAAGGAGACGCGCTGGTTCATTTCTCGCGCAACAGCTGCGTGCTATGCTCTGAGGATTGCACTATTGGAGACGTTTGCTGTGCCGCTTGGTGGCTTGGGCAATCACTTTCAGGTACAGGTGTCGTCCCGCTCCTCTGGCGGGATGTGGCCCAGGCACCGATCTCTGTTTGGACGGTAGGCGAGCGGACCGAAGTCTAACCCTGCCTGCAGATTCGGCGACATAGCCTCACTCTAATCTTCGAACGGCAGGAGGGTGCGGTCGGCGGTCGCTATCTAAGGTTATTGCAATCCCAATCTGGCCATAATCTATGACGCAGGGTCGACGGGTACCGTGTGCCCGAGGTCTGCTTGCATTAAATCGAGATGTTCGGAATTTCCACCGGTGCGTAAGTTGCAGCACGGTCGAATAGGAGATATTCCGATGGCTTACTTTTTGCGGTTGGGGCGCAGCGTAGTGTCTGGGTCCAAGCCACAAGTTTCGTGGAGCGGAACGGCGGCTTGATCGGCCAGCCGATTAGGTAGATGGACTAACATGCCGCCTCGGTATGATCCGCACGTTGACCCCCACCTCAGCAGGCTAGCGCGCCTGCAGAGCTGGGGGCTGACTGTATGCAGTGCAATATCGATTCACTTTACAAAGTGGATCATCAAGATAACGATAAAGATTTATCTCGAACAGTCGAAGGTGAGGCCTAGACGGATGTCTTTCCGCGTTAGCGAAGTCGCACTACTAGGTGTCGCATCTGCACCAAGGCAGTCTGTCGAGACTGCAGCGTACTGGACGGAGTTCCCTCCTTAGTGGCAAGGTCGCAGTCCTGGGTGTAGCATCCGTACTGGGGTGGACAACACGCCACAACGTTTCTTTTGCCTTGGCCACGCCCCTACGCGGCTCGGAGTTTTATCTTGGACAAAGAATATCTTGGCTATTGCCGTGGAGACGCAAATCAATTGCGCCAGGCAAGAGAGTAGCCGAGATGAAGGGCTGCCTGGACTGTCGTTCGCGTGGAGGCGACAAGGTACCAGGAGCCACAGCGTCAGGATGCGCGTTTAACTCCCCCTGCCCCTGGCTCCTGCGGGTAAGGTCCAGGCGCTGGTCGCAAGGGAGTCGCAGCGTGCCAAGTCAATAAGTCATGCAGCGCGTGGAGGTCTCACGCCTGGTCCTCGGAGGACGAGGCGTTTGTTGAGGAGCAGATAGACTTTTAGGGATGCCAATTTGTGTATCTCCATGTCGAATACGGGGACGAAAACCGAGACGAAAACACTGAAATGATACTTGGTCGAAACGACAGATCCGATTCCGACACCTGCACCAAGGTCTTACAATAGCTTGTTTGCCACTAGCTGTGCTGCATTACCTGCAAGTCAATTCCTCCGGCAATCTACTGCAATTTGGGTCGTCACGTCTGATACGAGTCGGCACTTCAATTGCGCAGATTTTTGACAAAAGCCGCGCGAGGCACAGCAACGTTACCGAAAGATACTGTCTTCCTTGTCGCTTCGTCTTACTCTTCCATTATTAGACCACCATGGGTATTCGCGACTTCAACTTCAAGTTCCCAAAGGTCCAGGAGCAGCCGCCCCCGCCACAAAGCACAACGACTGCACGGAGTCATTCGCTTTTCATCGATCCCGCACCGCCGTCGCCACATGGGTCTTCATTCCAGACAGGTTCACAGCGAAGACCACGACATGAGTTCACAAGCTTCCGCTTGAAGGGCGAGTACGTGATTACTCTTATACTCACTATGTGTCCTGTTCACCACTAACATGGAGCAGATATGTCCAACCCTGGGTGGGAGATAAGCGATTGAAGCGAACCAAATATAACAACTTTATCATATATGGATTCTGCTTCGTAGCACTCGCTGTCTGCGGATATCTCACCTACGATGGTGCCAAATCCACCAAGAATGGCGATGTAAGTTTGGAGCCCAGTCTTGTGAGGCATGAGCTATGAGATGGTTTGCTGATATCCATGCAGTACTGCTTGATCATGGAGGACAACTTCGACAAGAATGGGCTTGACGACTCGCACTGGACGCACGAGGTGCAGTCCGGCGGCTTCGGCACTGGGTCCTTTGACTGGACCACTTCCGACAAGGCCAACAGCTTCACCGACGCGGAGGGGCTGCACATCGTTCCTACCCTTACCACCGAGTCGACAGACATCACCGAGGCACAGCTGTACAATGGTTACACCCTCAATCTTACAAAGAGTGGTGGTGACGGCAGCTGTACATCAGATGACTACAAGTCGTGCTCTATTAAGTCGAACGAGACGACTGGCCTTGTCATCCCACCCGTCCGATCCGCGCGCCTTTCCACCAAGGGCAAAAAGACCATCAAGTACGGCCGTGTCGAAGTTGTCGCAAAAATGCCGAGAGGAGACTGGCTTTGGCCCGCCATCTGGTTAGAACCCGCAGCCCCACTCTTCTCCCCGCGATTGTCTAACACAAATATAGGATGATGCCCGAAAACTCAAAATATGGCCCCTGGCCCGCCTCTGGCGAGATCGATATCGCTGAACTACGCGGCAATGATGCGAAGTACCCTCTCGGCCGCGACGCCGTTACCTCTACGCTCCATTGGGGCCCGACCACCAAGCTCGACGGTTACTGGCAAACTTATGGCAATTATTTTCTTCGCCGCACCGACTTCTCGAAGCAGTATCATACGTATGGTTTACAATGGTCCAAGGACTACCTATTCACATACCTGGACAGCCGTCTGAAGCAGGTGTTCTACATGAAGTTCGACGAGAGACAGACACTTTGGGAGAAGGGCCGGTTCGAGGGTGCGACTGTGAACAGCAGTGTGGTTGAGAACCCGTGGAAGCAGACGGGCAACCCAAACTCGCCGTTTGACGAGGACTTCTTCCTGATTTTGAATGTGGCGGTTGGCGCGAATAATGGCTGGTTTTAGTAAGTTTCACCTCCGCACTCACTTGCGAAAGGCCCGATAAGACGACAATCAGTTAACAGCAAACAGCGACGGGAAATCCAACAAGCCATGGGTGGATGGCGGTCCGACAGCTCCCCGCGACTTCATCAAAGGTTCGTGTATTCCATCGCAACAGCTGATTGCCGTGTGAAGGAACAATTTGCTAACTTTGCGCAGCGAAAGATCAATGGCTCCCTACTTGGGGCGAGGGTAACGACCGCGGCATGACGGTCAAGAGCGTCAAGATGTGGCAAGAGGGACTTTGCTAAGTTCCCTCCGCCTATTCTCTTTCCTTGGTTTCATTCGATCTCGGTTGGTCTTCAGGAGTTTCTCGATAGCGCATAGCGACATATATACACGGCGTCGGGGTGGGGCACACGACGTTCTTAATACATTGGATGTAATAATAGATGAGCTTAATACCCATACCTCACGGAATACCATTTGCTTTCAGTCGCATCAAATCTTGCCGGCCAGAGTACCAACAATTGGATTGAGGTATGCATTCGGTCGCATGCTCTGCGGTCTCCGCAATTCATTATCGATAGGAAAATACAAAACCCTGTGTCCATCTACGCCGCGACCCATTGCGGGAAATCCAACAGCTCGGAACTCGGCGTCGTACTCGTGTTGAGCCCCTGGTACGAGGTAGCCCTACGTTCGCCCCAATGCTTGCATACAGCAGCCCGTTTTTCTCCCACGCCTCCACTTCTTTCCCTACTACATATCATCAGTACGATTACAATGTCACATCACCTCTTCCCATCAGCAAACCCACTTGCAACAGTCTCCATCTCCAATCTCCACACTCTCTCCATCCCTTCAGCAAGCACCCAGCCAGCCGCAGCCTCACCATCCCCAAGACTCCCAAGCCCTGCAATCTCGCCTTTCACATGCCCTATGGTATCGCACTGTACATTACTTCGCCGCACATCATTACCTTCCTGCTGCCCCTGTCACAATGCAGACCCTGACTCAAACTTTGTTACTCGCTTAGCACCACGCTATTGAAGATCCCGTGCGCCACGGCAGCCCAAGCGCTCACCCAAACCGCGCCTTACACGACGCTACAGCACACGATGATCCGCGCTAGTTTTACCTATCCATGTCTGGAATTATTTCGCGAATCGAAGTTGCTTTTTGGGGCCTTGACTTTGTGGCTATCAATAACTGTTTTAAATTTTGTGCGGTTCGACAATAAAGGAGAAAGCTGAAGCTTGGCTTGAACGATCATGCCAATCGCGCGGGTGCTATGACTCCAGCGTCTCGCCTGCGGGCGGAGCTGCACTCAATTGACTCGATGAGGTCCACTATGTCTCGTATTCACCCCTCTAGACTGCGTGTGAAGAGGCATGGTGCGAAAGTTTCGCTTCGCTTTGCCGAAGAAGGGAGACGACGGGTTGCGGTGCTTGAGTCACCTGAGTCGATAGCTTGATGGGGAAAGCTAGTGAGTGTGCTCAGAGGGTCTACAGAGGGCCGAGATGAACACTGACGTGGCGATGAGGGAAGGTGGCTGGCTTGTCAGTATGCTTTGCGTAAGGGCGACGGGGCTAGATGTGCAATTAGGATAGGGACATCATCTCGAGCGAGCCGTAGGGCCGTGGGTACGAATTAGGGGTGGCGAACGTGGAAACCACCGCTAACGACCTCGTGGCATATATGTTGGACTTGTGTGCTGTTCTGCAAAAGGCAACTGCTCGTCCCATCGACAGACAGTCGCACGCTCGGTCTCTGACCATAGTCTTTCGTTTGACCTTTGCGTCGTTCACACTCGTTATCGTTCCTCTACACTTTACTTTTCATTTAATATCTTACTCTAATAGGTCACCATGGGCCGATCAATCATTTCTATCTTTCTTAACGTGTTGGCGTTGTCGACGGCGGTTGTTGATGCGGGTATCCTGGTGAAGAAACAGGCCCCGCCGACTACGCTGCCGACTAGTTGGAGCTACAAGGGTTGTTATACGGATGGCGTGAATGGACGCTCGCTGAGGAGCAGTCAGAGTGCAGGCGACGATATGACGGCTGCGAAGTGTATTGCGTACTGCGGCGCGCGTGGTTATCCGCTCGCTGGAACGGAGTACTCAAATGTGAGTTTTACAGCATGTCCGACGTTTAACGAAATGCTAAAGCCTCTCTCAGGAATGCTTCTGCGGTAACACCATCGCCAATGGCGGCGGTCCAGCTGACTCCGGTTGCGATATGCCCTGCGCAGGAGCCCCAGGAGAAGCCTGCGGTGGCCCCAACCGTCTCTCCGTCTACGAAAAAGCAGCTACTCCGGGCGGCAACGCCCCCCCTGCCTCAGGACCCAGCGGTTGGGGACCATTGGGATGCTACTCCGATTCAGTCGCCGCACGCATCCTCCCAACCGTCGGCATCGTCGCCGGCGGAGCCGCCAACATGAGCGCCGCAAGCTGCACCACCGCCTGTGCTGCTTCCAACTTCAAGTATGCCGGAACTGAGTACGGTGGTACGTATACCCCTGCATATACTGCATTTGAGACATGCACTGACTTCGATAGGTGAATGCTTTTGCGGCAACACGCTCGACAACGGCCACGGCAAAGAAGACGAGGGCTGCGATATGCAGTGCAATGGTGCCGCTGGTGAGATGTGTGGTGGCTCAAACCGCATCAATGTGTACGAGTTTGGAAAGAAGGCGCCAGTGCAGACGGGCTGGGTGAGCCAGGGCTGCTATACCGACTCTGTGGGTCAGAGGACGTTCCAGGTTGGTATGGGTGTGCCCGGGGGTGCGGCGGGTATGTCGAACACCAAGTGTCAGACCGCTTGCAAGGCTGCGGGCTATATCTGGGCTGGTACTGAGGTGGGTTTCCTACTACCTCCCCGCGTTGAAACGTCTTCTAATCACGATTCCAGTACGCCCAAGAGTGCTTTTGCGACAATTCGGTCCACGCTCCTGGCGGCCCTGCTCCAGATGGCACCGAGGGCTGCAACATGCTCTGCAACGGCGACGATACGCAAGTCTGCGGTGGATCCAACCGCCTTTCAGCCTTCAAGTTCGTGACCGGCGATGAGCCCGTTACCAGTGGCACACCATCAGCAACCCCGACCGCTACGCCCACTGAGGATCCTGTAACCACTCCTACTAGGACCAATACTGCCACAGCAACAGCTACTGGTGTACCTGACGGCTTTGAGTACAAGGGCTGCTATGTTGACGGGCCCGGCTTCCGCATCATGAACTTTCAGCAAGCCGATAACGCACAGATGACTATCTCGTCTTGCTCCCAGAAGTGCGATGAGCTCGGCTACACCATCGCCGGTATGGAATGTAAGTAACGACCACGCACGAGATGCATGTGAAACACAAACTGACCTCATGCGCCAAACCTTAGACTCAACACAATGCTTTTGCGACAATGTGATCCGCCAAAGTGGCGAGCTCGCTACCGACGACTCTCAGTGCAACATGGAATGCAGCGGCAATCCCGACGAGAAGTGCGGTGGTCCCAACAGACTCAGTGTGTGGTCCAGCCAAGACCCGGTCAAGGTCGTCAAGAAGCCCGAGCCCACGGAGACCGTTGATGGCGGTTGGAAGTACCAGGGCTGCCTCGTTGATCCGCAGGGTGCTGCGCGTGTGTTCCCGTGGCAGCTTGTCAATACGACGGGAAACTCTCCTGAGTGGTGTCTCGGCCAGTGCAAGAAGTTCGGTTATATGGCGGCTGGTTTGGAGTATGGCGATGAATGGTGAGTCCATCCTAACAATATCTTTACATGTTGCTGACATGCAATAGTTACTGCGGTGATATCGATGATGTCGAAGACGCCGTCGAAGCCCCAGAAACCGAATGCGGTTTCCCCTGCCCCGGTGAAGCCACAGCTCTCTGCGGCGCCGGCCTCCGCCTCACCTGGTACAAGTGGGAAGACGACCCTCTCTACGTCTGGGATTACCCCACCGGTGCCGCAGCCGGCGAGTATCGATTCATGGTCGGCGGTCCTGTCATTCCTCTTATCGCTCAACCCGGCATCAACGGCAAAGTCTCGCTCCTCGAAAAGAAGGGTACCGGTGCACCAAACTCCACCGGAGCCTACGAATTCGACCCCTCCCTCAGCGATGACATCTTCCACGCTTTCCGCGAGATGAACGGTATCAAGACCGATATCTTCTGCGCAGCTGGATTGACGCTGCCCGACAAGGCTGGCCGCCAGATTAATGTTGGGGGGTGGTCGCTCGACTCGACATTCGGTGTTCGTCTTTACACTCCTGATGGCGAGCTCGGTACCAACGGCACCAACGACTGGAAGGAGAACGTAGAAGAACTGAAGTTGCAGCGAGGTCGCTGGTACCCCACCGCGATGGTTATGGCAAACGGCTCCATGCTAGTCGTCGGCGGTCAAGATGGGTCGAACGGTAACCCAGTTCCTTCCTTGGAAATTCTCCCACGCGCCGGCGGCGTCGTCACGCAACCATTCCTCGTCGAGACCAACCCCTTCAATCTTTACCCTTTCCTTACCGTCCTCCCCTCCGGAGGGATCTACATCGGCTACTACAACCAAGCCCGCGTCCTCGACGAGAACACCTTCGAAACCACGAAAATTCTCCCCAAGATGCCTGCCGCAATCAGCAACCCCAACGGAGGCCGTACCTACCCCTACGAAGGCACGCAAGTCCTTCTCCCGCAATACTACCCCTATACCGACCCACTCGAGGTCCTGATCTGCGGAGGCGCTATCCCGTTCCCCCAATATGGTATCGACAATTGCATCTCCATCGCACCCGACGCCGATGATGCTCAATGGACAATCGAGCGCATGCCCAGTCGTCGTGTCATTTCCTGCATGGCTACTCTCCCCGACGGCACGTTCCTCATCCTGAACGGCGCCGAATTAGGAGAAGCCGGGTTCGGTCTAGCAAAGAGCCCGAACCTGAATGCCCTGCTCTACGATTCCCGCAAGGAGAAGCACCAGCGCATCAGTGTTATGGCCAATACGACTGTGGCACGTATGTACCACTCTGAAGCCGTGTTGCTTGACGATGGTCGCGTCATGGTGTCTGGCTCCGACCCGCAAGATGCCGAGTTCCCCCAGGAATACCGCATCGAGCAGTTCTTGCCTCCGTACCTTCTC